>Ga0194056_10001318_pt1 | contig 13599 bp, 14 predicted proteins | sample SepL4413m_MetaG_FD_155458 | JGI IMG/M metagenome (GOLD analysis project Ga0194056, IMG submission 155458) | Anoxic zone freshwater microbial communities from boreal shield lake in IISD Experimental Lakes Area, Ontario, Canada - Sep2016-L442-13m | ecosystem: Environmental > Aquatic > Freshwater...
GGTGAGTGTGGATCGGAGTTCTGACAAGCTTGGCGCGAAGATCCGTAATGCCCAGGTCGACAAGATTCCCTATATGTTGATATTGGGCGCCCGTGAGGCGGAGGCCGGGTTGGTCTCGGTCCGGAGCCGGACGGTCGGTGATCTCGGCACAATGAAACTTGAAGAGTTGGTTGGCATGCTGCGCGAGGAAGTGGTAAGCAAGGCCGTGGGTGGTAAACGAGGGGCCGTAGAAAGCCCCGCAACAAGGAGGTAGGAAATTCGTCCGCAAGCTATCAGAGTGAATCACCGGATTCGGTGTCCGCAAGTCAGGTTGCTTGACTCGCAGGGAAATATGCTCGGTGTGGTCACCGTCAGTGAGGCCATATCCATGGCCGTGCGTGCAGGTCTTGATCTGGTTGAGGTTTCGCCCAATGCTGAGCCGCCCGTTTGTCGCATCATGGACTTCGGTAAGTTCAAGTATGAGCAGGCCCGCAAGGAACGTGAGGCCCGCAAACATCAGCATGCCGCTGAAATGAAGGAAGTTAAATTCCACGCCAATGTGGCGGATCATGATTTTGAAACGAAGGTCAATCACATCCAGGGGTTTTTAGCCAAGGGGATGAAGGTGAAGTGCTCCTTGTATTTCCGGGGCCGTGAGAACGCGCACCGGGAACTTGGATTTGACGTGATCAACCGCGTCATGAAGAGTTGCGAGGAGACGGCTCAGCCGGATATGCCCCCGAAACTGATCGGGAGCAGTATCGTGATGGTGCTGGGACCGCGGTCGGGTAAGCCTGTTCCGGCGGGGGCAGCACGCCCTGCTGGCTTGGGTGGTGGATTGCCTATTCCCCCGTTGGTATCCGGTATTCCAGCACCCGCAAAGCCTGTGCTGGCACCAAGGCCGATTACTCAAAGTTAAGGATTGTTTTTGAAAAAGCTTTACGGGGCGGAGTCTCTCAGCTAGACTCCCCCCCTTGTTTTTCCGGAAGGCGGACAATTCGTGCCAATGCGTGGATCCGACCCCGGAATGAGGAGCATCATGGCTAAGAAAAAAGCGAAGAAGATTAAGAAAAAAACGAAGAAGATGGTGACGAAGCGGGTGAAGGTGACAGGGACCGGGAAGCTTATTTATCAGCGTCCCGGAAGCGGTCATCTTCTGAGCAGTAAATCGAGAAAACGTAAACGCAACTTGCGTGGCGGAAAAGTCATTCATGATACCGACCATAAGCGTATTGCGGAAATGATCTGAACGAATTGAAAGGACGAGACTATGCCAAGAGCAACCAATGCGCCGGCGTCGCGTAAGCGCCGGAAAGTTAGATTAAAAGCGGCCAGCGGTTTCCGCGGGTCACGTAGCAAGCTGTTCCGCCAGGCCACAGAGGCTGTTGATCGCGCGATGCGGTTGGCGTACGTTCACCGCAAAAACGTCAAGGGCGACTATCGTCGTCTCTGGACGGTTCGTGTCTCCGCCGCCTGCCGTGAGCAGGGGTTGGCTTACAGCCGGTTCATCGAAGGCCTGAAAGTGGCCGGCGTTGAATTGAACCGCAAGATGATGTCCGAGATCGCCTTCAATGATCCGGCTGGGTTCATCCAGATTGTGCTGTTGGCTAAAAAGGGACTTGCCGATAAAGCCGTGGCCTGAGTCACGCTGACAGTCGGTGGGGATCTTGTAACGGCCGCTCGAAAGAGCGGCCTTTTTTATTGCAGCATACTGAATACTGGATTCTGAATTCTGAATCCTGTATATATCCTCATTGTAAGTGGTGTGGTGAAGCGGTTCTAATCACGGAGAAGTGCAATATGAAAATGAAAACATGGACGATCGGGTTGTTTGTGGTGGGGCTGATTTGTGGCCGGGCCTGGCTTTCGCAGGCGCAGATGGTCGGGTTGCCGGTGATGGATACAGTTACCCCGCGTGATAAGGGAAATCTCGAAGTGACTCCGGGTGTCATGTTCGGGCACGATATGGATTTTTATGGGGTCCGTACCACCGTCTCCGTGCTGGATGAACTCCGGGTATTCCTGGATCTGGGGCAGGTTGATCTCAATGATGCTGACTCCAATTTTGGCGTACAGGGCGGTGTGCTCTATTCTCTGGAGCCGAATGATTTCGTGGATCTCGGCATTCGGGGTGCCGCCTATTATATGAACACCGACGTACTGGGGCTGAGCGGCGTCAACGGGATGCTGGTGTTCAGCGATGAGACGCTGGTGGATCATCTTTTCCTTTATGGCGGCGCCGGTCTGGATTTGGTTTATAAATCCATGGACAGCCGGTGGGGGGCAAGTTCGTCACAGACTGAAATCAATCCGGTCTTTTCGCTGGGCTTATCGTACCAGTTTAATGAGAATTTCTCCCTCTTCACGGAAGCGGACTACATCGACGGCATGTACGTGGGCATGGGTCTCAGTATCCGCTGAGGCGATTCTAAAATATCAGCAAATACCGGGTTCTGTGCTCATGAAACGTTGCCTCCGGGACTGCAGTGTTTTTTTATTTTTAGTATCGCGGCCAGGATAACGCCATATTGTAAGGCGATCAGCCCGCCGAACACGAAGCTGGCCAGGATCAGATTCTGGGGGAGGAAACGGTTGAGCAGGGGGTGAAGGAGAAACAAGTTCATCCACCAGCCTGAACAGAAAGACTCCGGCAGTCCTGCATATCTGAGCAGACTAGGAACGATTGCGGTAAAGCCGAGTCCCCATGAGGCGAGAATCCACCATTTTACGGCGTCATATATGTGAGTGCGCTGCTGCCACGCCGACCTGAGCCGGGGGGCCAGGAGCACCATGCCTGCGGTCATTCCTGCGGCAAAATGGAGTGCGGCGTGGGCCATCAGGAAGTCTCCTGTTTTTTGAGTTCACGCAAGGCCGCTAACATCACCGCCATCCCGAGCAGAAAGACGCCTGCCGAATACCAGGAGGAGTCCGTCTCAATCTGATCGATCGTATAGTGCCAGAAGAAGATATTAATGCGCGGGTCCAGGGATAGTTTCAAGTAGAGCGAATGCCAGCCGATCAAGCGTGGTAAATCCGGGATTGAAGCCCATATTCCGCAGGCCGTCATTGTGAGCGGCGTGATGACGAGCATGGCAAAACTTGCACGACCGCGCCGGATCAAGTACCAGATCAGGGCAAAGACAAACGGGAAAGAAGCGCCAAGGAGGGCGTGGTTCATGGTATGGGCCTTCCTTGGATTGGGGGTGGAGTCATCCAGGCCCGGAGTTTCTGTGCCTGCTGAAACGCCTCGGTGGCCCGCTGATGATCATTCAGGCTAAGCCGGACCTGCCCCAGCTCGTACCAAAGCCGGTAATTTTTCGGATCCAGCATTACGGCGCGGGTCATAAAGGTTGCCCCTTCGCTGCAGAGCGGGCCATTTCCCGTGATCGAGCCTTCTTTCAGCATGGTTCGTCCCAGATAGAGCCAGGCTGAGGAGGTGGGCGCCCATACCAGGGCGCGGTGCAATTCCCGGTATTTGGCGTTATAGAGATAGTTAGGATCATCCATGGTGCGCATGTCGCCGGGGTGATAACAGGTAATGCCGACTGCGCCGATGAGGGCGATGAGCGCTGGGAGCATGGTTGTCCAGCGTGCAGGCCGGCCGGCTTTTTTCTCCGGTGTGAGCAGCAATCCGGCGAGTGAGCCCAGGACAAATGCATAAAGCGGGAGATGAGCTGGAAAATCAAAAAAACAGTGAATGGCGGTAACGGCCAGCGCTCCTGACGTGGAGGTGATAATGACCACAGGGATTGGCACAGCGGACTGTTTTATTCTATTACGCATTGTCACTATCACCGTGCCGGCAAGCACCAGGCCAACCAGTCCGCATTCGGCCGCAAGCTGGATGTATTCATTTTCCGCAAAAATCAGCCGGGCACCAACACTGGTCTGCCGGTATTGGGGGTAAACCATGCGCAGGGCGTTGGCGCCGGCCCCAATGAGGGGATAATGGGGCCAGACCCGCAGCGACTCCTGCCATTCATGAAGCCGGCTGTTAACGCTGTCGAGTTTTGCCGGATTATGAATTCCGGCCAGGCGTTCCCGCACGACGGGGCTTTGCGTCAAAAGCAGACCGCTGCCTGCCGCCAACAAGCCCAGAAAGAGGAGGCCCCAGAGCCAATAGTGTCGAAACGCAATCAGCAGGGATGTCGTGATCAGCCCGACAACCATGGCTAACATCGCCCCGCGTGACAGCGACATGAAGACGGCTCCAGCCATGAGGCTGGTGAGGGCCAGGTTGAAACTGGCGGCAACCCAGCGCCGGGTAATGAGGTAATGAACGGTCAGTGCCAGGGCAACCGGGCAAAGCATGGCCACAAAGCCGGCGAAGTGGTTGCGATTAAGGAAGCACCCTACCGGTGAGGTTGGTGCATGGGGGATCTGGATAAACCACCAGAGGGTGTCGCCCTGCGGGATGATCCATTGGCCAAGATATCCCGCAACCCCAACCGCTGTGCCCAGAACTGCCAGAAAGCCAAGAAACAGGATCTTTGTTTTTTGGGGTAGCGCGGCGGTAAGGAGGCCTGCGCTAATGGCGGCCGCCAGCAGGAGAAAAAAACGGAGTGTGCCAGCCCGGTTCCGGCTCAGACAGAACCAGGGGTCTTCCATCAGGGCTGGGGCTCCGGCGTGTGCCGCTTCCTGGAGCGAGGTAATCACCTTTTGATTTTGTTCGTGCCGGAGGGATCCTGAAAGCCAATCCAGGGCGGGGGGTAGGGGGAGAGCCGTGATGAGAATAAAGAGAAGTATGAGTGTAAGAGTGAATTCGAGAGAAGGCGTAACCCACCCCCGGCCCCTCCAGGGAGGGGAGTTTGGAACGTCTGGTTCCCCTCCTTGGAGGGGTAAGGGGTGGGTAGGCTTCCGCAGGGAGACAATACAGGCCAATGTGCTGGTGGCAATCGCCACAACGCCGACCGTTAACGGGAAAAGGCCGCCGCCGCTAATGGTCAGGAACAGTAAAGAGGCTACTAGCGTAATAAATATTGCCATTGGCATCATAAATTGAATTTGAAATCCGAAAGATCGGACAGGATTTCGTCTGCCATGCTCACATCCTGAGGAGGGTGTCCTTTGCGGCGCAAGGCGATACAGTGCATTTTGGCGGCTTTGGCCGCACGTACGCCGACGGCAGAATCCTCGAAGACCAGGCACTGGTCCGGTTCAACCCCGAAATGGCGGGCGGCCAGCAGGAAACATGTGGGGTCAGGTTTGCCGAACGGATAATCTTCGTTGCCCAGATAGAATTGAAGATACGGACGAATATCCATCAATTCGATGGCCGCCTCAATCTGCCGGCGTGTTGAGCCGGAGACGATGGCGACAGGGTGATGTTGCGCCAAGCGTTTCAACAGATCGATTGAACTATGTATCCGGATGTCCACGGTGGCGCGTAAAGATTCATAGTATTGTTGGCTTGCCTGTTCCAGAACCCAGGCCGTTTCCTTGATTGAGGGATAATCCCGGCGCAGGCGGTTGAAGACGTCGCCCCAGGATCGGCCGAACACTAATTCGCAGGCATAGGCTTCGGTTACCGGCAGACCCCGGTCGGCAATCAGCTGGTACAAGGATTTGCACCACAGTATTTCGGAGTCCAGCAAGGTGCCATCCAAATCAAATATGAACGCCTTAATCACTCTGTTCATCCAGTTTCATTAGGCCTCTCTATGCCATTTATTGCGGGTCGAACTTGTTTTCCTTCAGAGTGATCATTCCTGCCGGATCCGCGCTCACGTTGATGGTTTTGCGGATATAGTGGCGCAGCAGGGGAAAATCATCGGGCAAGCGTTTTTTCAGGTCACTCAACAAGTGCTCCTGATTGATGGCGATGGTGCTTATGAGTACGGTCGAACCAGCCTGGGCGGCGCACATCAGGCCAGCAAACTCATCAGGGGTTTTCGGATTGCTGACATAGACCAGGTCAGGTTCCAGAAATAACCCGTTCCGGATTCCTTCCGTGAGGGTGGGGATATCGGTTCCCACTTCCACCTGGACGACAATGGAGTTCCGGTGCTTAAGAAGAAATGACAGCTGATGCTCTAAAATGTAAATCACTATGTTTTTGGTTTCATTCAACCTTGCAAGCGCGGCATAGATGAACCGCGTGAGGATGTCCGGCGAGGTGGCGGTGATAATCACGAACCCGCCTCCGGAAGGCGCCAGGCTTCCGTCAACCAGGGCTGACTGGGCCGGTTGGGCGAGCAGGCTTTCCAGGTTAGGGACATCAAATGGCATGCGTTGGATGGAAACAAAAATGCTGCCGCGTTGGGTCAGATAATGGATCCTGAAGCGGCCCTGTTTGGGGATCCCAAAGGCGAATATGCCTTGAACCCCCATGTCGGCAGATCCCGGGCGGCGGGCGTGACCGGCAAAGACTGCCAGCGTCTCTCGGATTTCTTCAGGGGTAAGCACGACGTTGATGACGATCCGGAATTGGTTCCCGATTTTTTCGACAGGGGGCGCCCCGGCAATCATCAAGACTTGGGAATATCGGTCAGACTCGCCAAGATAGGTCAGTATTTTCCCGGCATAGTTCATGGTTCTTTTCCTTCCGATTTAAATCCTGAATCCTTGAGAGGCACGATTTGATTGAAGACGGGGGCAGAGTTCAGATGATCCGCCTCGTCGGCAATGAAGTAGCCCTTGCGTTCGAACTGGAACCGGGTCCCTTTGGCGGCCTTCGCCAGTTCAGGCTCAACGATGGCCCTGACGATTTTCAGGGAGTCCGGGTTGAGATTGGCTTTGTAATCCCCGCCCTCCGGGACCTCTTCCGGATGCTCGACCTTGAACAGGCGCTCATAGATGCGAATCTCTGCAGGCACCCCCTGCGCGGCCGATACCCAATGGAGCGTACCTTTGACTTTCCGGCCATCCGGGGCATTGCCGCCACGGGTGGTGGGATCATAGGTGCAGCGTATTTCGTTGACCAGACCGGTTGCCGGATCCTTGGTAAAGCCGGTGCAGGTGATGAAATAGCCGTACCGCAGGCGGACTTCCTTGCCCGGTGCCAAACGAAAATATTTTTTCGAGGACTCTTCCCTGAAATCATCACGTTCAATATACAACTCACGGGTGAAGGGGATGATTCTCACGCCGGCATCCGGGTTTTCCGGATTATTGATTCCTTCGAGGAAATCGACCTGTTCCGAGGGGAAGTTTTCAATGACCACTTTAACGGGATCCAGCACCGCCATGGCGCGGTTGGCGGACTTGTTAAGTTCCTCCCGCACGCAGAACTCCAGCAGGGCGATGTCAGTATAGCCGTCAAACTTGGTGACGCCGATCCTCTGGCAGAAGTTGCGAATGGATTCCGCTGTAAACCCGCGCCGGCGCAACCCGGCAAGGGTGGGCATACGGGGATCGTCCCAGCCTTTTACCTGGCCGTTTTGAACCAACTCCAGCAGTTTGCGTTTGCTCAGGACCGTGTAGGTCACGTTCAGTCGGGCAAATTCAATCTGTCTGGGTGGGGTGGGGTTGATTTTTAATTGCTGCAAGACCCAGTCGTACAGGGGCCGGTGCACCTCGAATTCGAGGGTGCAAAGGGAGTGGGTGATGTATTCGATTGCGTCCTCGATCGGATGGGCGAAATCATAGGTGGGATAGATGCACCATTTGTCGCCGGTCCGGTAATGATGGGCCCGCATAATGCGATAGATCACCGGGTCGCGCATATGCAGATTGGGAGAAGCCATGTCGATTTTGGCCCTGACGCACAGGGTGCCGTCCTGAAACTCGCCTGCCCTCATACGGGCAAACAGGGCCAGGCTTTCTTCCGCCGGACGATTCCGGGAGGGGCTTTCTTTTCCGGGCTGCGTGGGAATGCCCCGGTAATCCTTCCACTGCTCCTGTGTGAGTTCACAGACATAGGCGCTGCCTTTGCGGATCAACTCACAGGTGTAGTCATACATCCGCTCGAAGTAGTCCGCTGAAAAATAGAAATGTTCGCCCCAGTCAAAGCCCAGCCAGTGGACATCGTTCTTGATGCTTTCCACATATTCCATGGTTTCTTTGGACGGATTGGTGTCATCCATGCGCAAATGACATTCTCCCCCGAATTCGAGGGCGGTTCCGAAGTCGATGCAGATGGCCTTGGCATGCCCGATGTGCAGGTAACCATTGGGTTCCGGGGGGAAGCGGGTTACGATCCGCTGGTGCTTGCCGCTGGCCAGATCCCCGATGATGATATCGCGGACGAAATCTGATGAAGCAGAGGGTTCAGGTGTGGTCATAAGAGTCTCCATGGTGATCTGTCGAAAGAGTTAGAGAAGATTAATGGAATTTTCCAGTCGCGCCAGCGTGCGCTCGCGCCCCATGAGGGCCAGGATTTCATAGATGCCGGCGCCGATGGCGACTCCGGTGACGGCTACGCGCAGGGGTTGGTTGAGTTTGCCTTCGCCGGTGCCGACGGTAGTTTCGGCTTGCCGGATGGCCTGCTGAATCCCTGTTTCGGAGAAGTCGCAGAGAGTCAGCTTATCCCGCAGGGCTTCCAATGCCGGCTTGACCCCCTCTTTTCTCAGAGTTTTCTGCAACGCTTTCTCGTCATATTCGATGGGGTCGACAAAAAAGTACTTCCACGTTTCGCACTGGGGATAGAGCGGGGTGCGTGATTGCATCAACTGGCAAACGGACATAAAGAGGGACTCATTGATATTTTTGCCCCAATCTAATTTTTCGATATGCCGGCGAACCTCTGCCGCAAAATAGGCCAGGGGCAATTCGGCGAGATAAAGCCCGTTCATGTGGGTCAGCTTACGGATATCCATCTGGGCCGGGCCGCTGCCGACGCGGTCAAGTGTGAAGGCGGCAATGATCTCCGCGCGGGTCATCTTTTCGCGATTCTCGCCTGGAGACCAGCCCAGCAGGGTCAGGAAGTTAAACAGGGCGTCAGCCGAAAAGCCCATATCGCGGAATTGACCGACGTAAGCGGCTCCATCCCTTTTGGAATAGGGCTTCCCCTGGGCATTCACAATCATCGGCAGATGCGCATAATGGGGAACCGGGGCGCCCAGTGCCTGATAAAGGGCGACATGGCGGAAGGTGTTTTCAACATGGTCATCGCCCCGGATGATATGGGTGATGTTCTGGGTGATGTCATCCACCACGTTGGCAAGATGGAACACGGGGGAGCCGTCTGACCGGACGATCACAAAATCCTTCACATCCTCGGCCTTCTTTTTCAGGTCACCTTTGATTTCGTCGTGGAAAGACATATCGGTGCCGGGCATCCGGAAGATGATGCATTCCCCCTGTCCGGTGCCGCCTTTGTCCTCTTTATAGGCGTGGCCTGTTTGCAGGAGTTTTTCCGCCGCCAGCCGGTGCTGCTCATGCTGGGTGGACTGGTAGAGGGGGACTTCGTCAAAGTTGAGTCCGAGCCATTCCATCGCCTTCAGAATGGTTTGGACGGCTTCAGGGGTCGATCGTTCCCGATCCGTATCTTCAATGCGCAGGAGGAACTGGCCTCCATTATGCCGGGCAAAAAGCCAGTTGAAGATGGCGGCCCGGATATTTCCAATGTGAACCTGCCCTGTCGGGCTGGGGGCAAAACGTACTCTAACAGTCATTTCCGATTCCTTTACTTTCTTTGAAAAAACCAAATCAAAATATCACAAGCCCCTTTAAGGTGCAATGCTGAGGTATTGCGCAGGGCGCATTTTAAACGAGTTATCAATTCATGGCTTGGGATCAGGCTTTCCCTGATGGTGAAATCAGTGGGTCCCTTATATGTATTCATCCCTGAACGTGGTAATTTCATTCTGCTTGACTGAGGCGCTTATGGGGAGTTATACCCAGTCAATAGGTTACGGTGTATTTAGAGTGTAGGCGTCAAGGGGAAGCACTATGGGCGAGAGCTGTATTGATGAAAAAGCTTTAGAGGTTCTGAAAGAACTTGGCGGCGTCAGTTTTGTTGTCCAGATGATAGACGTTTTTCTGGCCTATGCTCCAAAAGTTATTGGCGAGGCCCGGAATGCTCTTGCCGAGGGTAATCTTGAGCCGGTGGTGCGGATGGGGCATTCCCTTCGCTCCAGCGGGCGTAACATAGGGGCCCAGAAATTGGTGGAACTGGCGCAAACCGTCGAATCGGTCAGTCGCGCAGGCCAGTTAATTCCTTTGCCTGTGCTTCTGGATAATCTTGAAGAGGAGTTTCTTCAGGTGAAAGTCTGCCTTGAAGAAACAAAGGCTCGGTTATTGTCGTAACATCAGGTGGGTGGATGAGGATCCTCCGGCATGAGAAATGACGTCATGGTCTTTACTCTCGACGAGAAGCGGATTGCACTCCCGCTTCCGGGGGTGGCTCAACTTATCCGTTCTGCAGTGGTTACACCGCTGCCGCAGGCGCCTGTCAATGTGTTGGGCGTGATCAACGTGCAGGGTGAAAGCGTCCCGGTTCTCAGCCTGCGCCGGCTTCTCGGTTTGCCAGAACGCGAGATCGGACCGGACGCCCAGTTCATCATTTTGATAACCGCTCGGCGTCGGCTGGCCCTGGCTGTGGATGAGGTTAAAGGGGTAATGGACTGCCACGAGCAGGAGCTGACGGCGGCGGGTCAGATTCTGCCGGGCTTGGAGTGTGTGAAAGGGGCGGTCCGAACCAGCGACGGGACGATCCTGATCAAGGATCCTGATTTGTTTTTCTCGTTTTCCGACGAACGACTTTGGAACGAGTCGATAACATCCCGTGCGAAACTTCCGGAGCCGCCGACTCAAGATCAGACGGGGTTTGATGTCATGGGCTTCACTCTGATGAATGAACATTACGGGATTGAAACGGCCCATGTGCGGGAAGTTTACCCGGCCATGAAAGTGACTCCCATTCCCTGTACCCCCCATTTTGTGGTCGGGGCGATCAACGTACGCGGGGATATCATCGCGGTGATCAACCTTAAAACCTATTTTGAACTTCCGGTATCTGAGTCTTCAAGTTCAGGCGAGGTCATCATTGTGGAGGCGGGCGACTCCCTTTTTGGGGTTTTGGCCGACAGCACCATCGGTGTGTCTTTCATTTACCACTCCGATATTCAGGCGCCTTCCCCCGCCTTGTCCGGTATTAGGGCGGAGTCCCTGAGAGGCGTCACCAGGGATCAGATGTTTGTTCTCGATATTCCCGGGATGTTGGCAGATAAGAAACTATGGGTCCACGAGGAGGTTGCCGTATGAACAATCAACGACAGAATCGGAAGAGATCGCTCATGGGCGTTTGGCTGAAGTGGTTTATGTCGGGGCTGGCAGGGGGGGCGGTTCTGCTGGCAAGTCCGGTCTTGGCGGAAGAGGCTGGACAGGCGCAAATAGCGGGAGCGGGACAGGAGCCCAAAAATCTGAAATATATGACGCTCGACGAATTGATGAAGGTGGAGGTCGCTACGTGTACCACCGCCTCCAAGAAGGAGGAAAAGGCCACCGATGCTCCGGCCACCGTGATTGTGATCAGTGCCGCGGACATCCGGATGCGCGGTTATGCCACCCTGAAGGACGTGCTGCGTGACCTTCCCGGGATGGAAACCCGGGAATACTATTTTGCGGAAGACGGCACGGAGGTTCCCGTGCGCGGCATTGTCGGCAACAACAAGATCGTGGTGCTGGTCAATGGCATGCGTGTCAATCCTCCCGGTGGCGAGAATTTTCCATTCCGCAGTGACTTCAGCGTTAGGAACGCGGCGCAGATTGAGGTGATCTATGGTGCGGGCTCCACGCTTTACGGCCGTGATGCGGTGTCCGCCGTCATCAACATCATCACGAAGAAACCCGTGGAAGGTGTCACCGGAGAAGCGGGAGTGGCGGGGGGGCTTCATAATGAACGCGAAGCCTGGGGTTCGTTTGGTGGCATTCTTGACAAGGCCGGGCTCGTCCGGCTGAGCGGCATGATCCAGTACCATGACTCCGACCTGACGCGGCTTGACAGGGAATATCCGGGCTGGTGGCAGACCTATCGTGATGTCGCCCAAGCGAAGGGCGCGGGTCTGACTCCCACGCGAAGTGACTACGGCTTGAACACCTTCGCACGGCTTGAAGCCGCTGACTTTTCGCTGCAAACCTGGTATCGGGATTCAAGGCGCAGCAGTTCAGACAGCATGGCTCCTGCGTTCGGGTTTATTCCGGAGGCGTTGTGGGAGGACTCCTCCTCCGTGACGGAGGCCAGATACCTGACCCGCTTTACCGACAAGGTGCGCCTGGACTCTGCCGTGACTTTCAACCGCTACGAGATCGATCCGTCAACCCGTTATGTCTGGGAAAATCCAGTGGACACGAAATCATGGTATTACAATGACTACAAGTATGCGCGCGGGCTATCCTATTCTGTCGAAGAGACCCTCAAGGTGGAATTCTCCAGGGACGTTTCGGTGCTGGCTGGCGTCGATGCCGCCCACTACGATATCGTGCCGAAATGCACGGTACCCGGCGGGGCGCATGGCTCCATCGGGGACATCATGGAGGAAGGCGGGAGCTTTCAATATTACAGGGCGGACGGAAGTGGTCCCTATGGGATCCCCCGGGTCTATAATCAGAAGTATGAGATGTACGGGGCGTATCTGGAAGGTGACTGGAGGGTTATGGAGCGGGTGAAAGTCCTGGGTGGTCTCCGTGTGGATAAAGACACGCGGATAGACGATCCGTCCCTCACTCCGCGTGCTGGCGCCCTTTGGAATGTGAGCGATGAGCTGACGGTAAAATACAACTACTCCACCGCCTACATTTCCCCGGCCGCGTATTTTGCAGACAACGTCTACATGAATAATTACCAGATCAGCACGGCAAACCCCGGCTTGGAGTCTGAAAAATCGAGGACCCATGAGGTTGACTTCAACTATGCTAAAAAGGACTTCCAATTCGGGTTGGCCCTGTATCATGGCGACCAGGAAAACCTGATCCAGATTTCCGACCGGAATTTGCCGTTGAACGTCATTGAAACCGTTTATCTGGATTCAGCGCGCACCCAGCCAATAAACCTGATCCGGTCGGCCAATGGTGGCACAAGCGCCAATCAAGGGGTGGACTTCTATGGCCGGGCGAACTTCGGGTCGGTCAGCCCCTGGTTCTCCTATTCCTACACGACTTTTGAAATGGAGACCGACGGCAAGATGACCGGTTTGCCGGGTATTTCGCATCATAACGGGCGTGTGGGGTTGACCTGGGCTGTTACGTCAAAACTGTTCGTCACGCCGAGCCTTGTGATCAGGTCTACTCCTGAAAACGTGCAGGCCGGGGCATTGGGACACGAACTGGAAACACCCTGGCAGGCAAACGTCTACGCGTTGTATCATCTCTCGAAGTCCTTGGATCTCTATGCGGACCTGCGTAATGTTACCGATCATCACTATGCCTTGAACGGGCTTTACGGCACGGCTGTTCCCCAGGAAACCTTGAGTGGCGTCATAGGAGTGAAAGCAAATTTCTAATTATGAATGCACATATCCAGTCAGAAATCATTTTATCGCGGACCGCCGGAATCCGGCCCGGCCAGCGGATGGTTGTTGCTGTCCTGCTGGCGGTGATGGGCTGGTTTGGTCTTCCCGCATTTACTGTAACGGCCGCTTCTGAAGTGTATAAGGAATACGAAGTCAAAGCCGTGTTTCTCTTTAACTTCGCCCAGTTTGTGGAATGGCCACAGGAGGCCTTTCCGGAGGCTGCTACCCC
>Ga0194056_10001322_pt1 | contig 13565 bp, 10 predicted proteins | sample SepL4413m_MetaG_FD_155458 | JGI IMG/M metagenome (GOLD analysis project Ga0194056, IMG submission 155458) | Anoxic zone freshwater microbial communities from boreal shield lake in IISD Experimental Lakes Area, Ontario, Canada - Sep2016-L442-13m | ecosystem: Environmental > Aquatic > Freshwater...
CCAAAGGTTTAAAAGAAGCCGAAGAAAAGTTTAGCATTATGAAGCTGCCGGAAGACGAACAAAAAGCTTATGAGCATTACCAAGATGATTTGCATTACCAAGCCAGTATCTTCGAGTCCTCTTTTGGGGATGGTTATTACGAAGGTGAGGTTATAGGGATAGAGAAAGGCATCGAAATAGGTATAGAGCAAGGCATAGAAAAAGGTATAGAGCAAACAACAAAAAATATAGCCCTCAACTTAGCTAAAGAAGGCACAACCATTGAGATAATAGCTAAGGTGACAGGCTTGTCAGAATTAGATATTAAACAAATTTTACAAATCAATGGGTAGAGTAGAGAACAGGATTGCGCCTGCCCTCTCTCATCAAACCGTGCATAACTTTCGATGGTTCCCAAGCTCCAGCTTGAGAACCCGATTCACGAAGCTCCAGCTTCCTGTTTATCTTTATCACATTCGAATCTCCATGCCTGGAAGCAGTTATTAGATCTTGCAGGATCTTTGTCTACATTGTCTATTGATGACAGTCTCGGGAAGCTAGAGCTTCCAAGACTGGTTTACCAAGCTGGAGCTTGGGGAAACAGCAGAAATACTTCAAATTAAGCCTGGATAATCACCCTCTTTACTTTTCTTTTACAGGCTAATTACTTAACATCTGCCTTTTCTTTTTGTGCTTCAGCAGCCTTTTTTTCTTCAGCGGCTTTTTTTTCCTCAGCCGCCTTTTCTCTTTCCGCAGCCTTTTTCGCTAGCGCAGCTTTTTGATCCGCTGCCTTACTCGCGGCTATTGATCCGGTTTCTGAGGCAGCCTGACCTAATACTGGAGATAAAAGCGCTGATATTACGCAGAAAAATAATGGCAATGTGATTTTTTTTGATTTGATGTGCAACATGATCAACCTTTAAATAATGGTTATTTTAAAATGAGTGTAACTCGGTAAGGCGCTCTAAATCGGTACAACCTTGGCTATGATTCGGCCTTACAGCCTTTTTTGATTCAACAAATGGGCAGGTCATGTTTAATGAACCCACAATAATAGTCCGGTGATTTTGTGTAAGGACTATTTTAAAGTTATCAGATTAAAACTGGAAGTACAATAAATAATATCACTGAAATGCTAGCGTCTTTCATTATTACATTAAAATGTGATGATGAAAGAGCTTATCCTGATTTTCCGTGGATTTATTAAAACCACTAAAAAATCAGTATTGAGGATGCCCGGTCAGACCAAGACTTAAACTTGGCTTTGGATCGTGCATGAAATAATTTGACCCTTTATATCCCCTCACCCCAACCTTCTCCCGGAAGGCATAGGTATCTACACAAGTCGTCATCCCGGCAAGGATTGCCGGGATCCAGATGCCATGGATGGCAATCCTTGATATTTACATGCCTTCTGGTCGTCATAAATACACATTTAGTCGTATTTTTTACATCCATGTAGCCTGGATTCCGGCAATCCCTGCCGGAATGACGTCGATTTTATTTGTGTAGATACCTATGCCCGGAAGGAGAGGGAGCAAGATTCCCGGTCACACTATGGCTTATTATCGTCATCATCCAGAACTTTATCATAAACTTCGCGCAGGCTGAGAAGGCAATCTATACTTTCCAGTGACAGGGAAGCCTCAAGCCCCAACGCTTCGGATAATATCCAAACGTCACCTTGCCGCAGATAGCGTTCGATACTGGGCTGATCTTGAGATATTAACAGATATTCACGCAGGCTGGCGATTTTACGATAATGTGCAAACTTGCCGCCCCGGTCATAAGCTTCGGTGGAAGGTGACAGCACTTCAATCAGCAGCGTTGGGTTAAGCAGCGTATCTAAATAGGTGTCCTCAAATTGCGGCGCACCACATACAACCGCGATGTCTGGATAATGGTAACTGCGTGCTTCGACTGCCTTGACGCGCATATCATTAATGTAGGCTTCCCAGGGACGTTTTTTGAGTTGCAAACTTAATTCTCGCGCAATATTAACTGTTATCAGATTATGCTTGCGACTAGCGCCGGTCATGGCATAAATTTCACCATTATGAAATTCACTTTTAATAGACGCGCTACGTTCCAATGTTAAATAGTCTTCAGCGGTATAACGGGGTTGCTCAAGTACGGTGGACATAAATTACCTCTAATTAATCGTTTTTAAAGCTAAGGAACGTGCATGAAATAACTTGACCCTTTATATCCCCTCCCCCCAACCCTCTCCGGGTAGGAGAGGGAGCAAGATACCCAAGTTATTTCATGCGTATTCCTAAGCGTATCATAGCGTTGACTATCTGTGTGAACAGTATTTTTGGCTACCCACTAAAACGGGGCAAGCAAAAAGGCTTGACCGTCAATACGGCTAACTTAATAATAAAGCATTAAAAGAGACCGTTCGCTGAGCGGAGTCGAAGCGAACGATTTAACCTTAAACTGTCCCACCTTAGGTAGCCATAAATCCCCAGATCATTATCGCTCAGGATCACCGGCATACTTGCAAGGCAGATACTCGGCCCGCCACAAATTTTCTTCTACATAGCTTGGAAGATCAACATGTTTTAAGTCGTGACGAGTAGCGGAGCCGTCTTCGAGTGCTTTAGACAAAACGCGTGTAGCCACATAAGTGCTAATCTTTTTTAAATCCCTAACCGGTGGATAAAAATAACCATCGTTACAGTTTTCTATTATATAGTCGGCTAAAGCATAAGCAGACTCAAGAATCATCCCGTCACTAATTTGCTTACATTCACCTATTACAGCAGCCAAACCAACACCGGGAAAAATAAAAGCGTTATTTCCTTGTCTTATTTCATAGCTTTTATTCTGATAATTAACGTCAGGAAAAGGACTTCCTGTGGCTACCAGAGCACGCCCGTTTGACCATTTAATAATATCTTCGGGAGTTGCTTCACAATTAGAATTTGGATTGGAAAGGGGAAATATAATCGGATATTCATTATGTTGAGTCATGGCATTAACGACTGACTCGTTAAATATACCCGGCGCACCGGATAAACCAATCAAAATATTCGGTTTTACGTTATTCACTATCTCTAGTAAGGTTGGAGTTTCACCTTTTAATGACCAAGATTGATAAATATCTTCAGGCTGAATAAAAGGCAACTTATATTCTTCAATATTTTCATCATTAAAAATCAGACCGTTTATATCGACAACAAAAACTTGACGATTGGTATCTTGCTCGCTAAGACCTGCATTCAACATGCCTGTTCTTATTGCGCCGGCAACCCCAAGACCACCGGCACCCGCGCCAACGACGACGACTGTTTGATCAATTAAATTTTGACCTTTTTTATGACAAGCTGCCAGCAAACCCGCCAACGCCATAGCGCCTGTACCTTGAACATCATCATTAAAACAAGGGATTTCATGCTGGTAACGTGCTAAAACATCGAAAGCAACATCTTTGGTAAAGTCTTCCCATTGAATAATTGCCTTGGGCCAGGTTGATTTAACAGCACTTACAAATTTATCAACCAGCTCAAAATAAGCGTCTTTCTCCAAGCGTTTTTGCCTAATACCTAAATAATGTGGATCCTCTAATAATTCGCCTCGATTAGTGCCTACATCCAAATTAATCGGTAAAGTCTGAAATGGACACAATCCCCCACCTACCGTATATAAAGCAAGTTTTCCTATACAGATTGATAGCCCGCCCATCCCCTGGTCACCGATACCTAAAATAGCGGAGGCATCAGTAACCACAATCATTCGGACATCATTCAGCGGATATTTTTGCATGATCGTATCGGCACGATCGATATTTTGAGTTGATAAAGTTAATCCCCGGGCGGTTCTATACAAGGTACTAAATTGCTGAACGGCAAGACCAATAGTCGGGGTATAAACTATAGGCACCATTTCTTCCAAATGACTTTCTAATAAAGCAAAAAAAAGAACAACAGAACGTTCCTGAATAGCTCTTAAAAACTGATACTTCGATATATCATCAGGCAACTTTTGATAACTTGAATAAAGCCGCTCGATTTGTTGCTCAAGGCCGGAGACCAATGGCGGCAACAGGCCGTCCAGCCCAAGTTCTATGCGCTCTTGTAAGGTAAAGGCGGTGCCTTTATTGGCGGCAGGCAGTCTAAGTAACAACATGCCGTTAATGGATACTTCCATGTAACGATTGTTTTCCGAGTCAACTCTATAATCAAAATAGTCGCTTAATTTTGTCATTATGTATATATGTGTAAGATTATAAAATTTTCTGTTATTCAGTAAAAATCAGCAAGTTCGGTGCCATAGCAAGCTAACTTCACATAAGTTTGAATCTATTGATATTACTCAATAACAACAAAAACTCATGCACCCAATATAGCTATTATAACCGTTTGTTTGCCCTAATTCAGTGCAATAAAACAAGTTCTTGTTCGATTGGATTTAATCCATAAATAGCCATCAAAACTTCACTACTGCCATTTGCTTGTATGGCACGGTGCAAGATCATCAAACATAATTAGCCTTGGCTCCTGTTAGGTTCAATGTAAAATCAGAAACCGGTAAAGATATTCGGGCACCAAGAAATCGCGTTAAAATTTTTTTTGCCTTGTTTTAGTGCAACTATTGATTAATCAGTCAACACTATAACAATAAAAACAAAATGTTTCATCGTTGGCATAAGCTTTGCTTTACTTTAGCAAAGTTATTTAATCCCAACCACCCAAAAGTCACTATGAATTCTTTACAATATCCAATCCAGGGCGACAAAGCCAACTCGCCTTGGTTCAATGAATTTCTTGTCAAGTTATTAGAAGAACGTGATCGTATCGGCCTTACCGATATAATTCGTCAAATTGATGCTTTAATCATTAATGTCGAATCCGGCTGCTCTGTGAGCTATGTCAGTGAATTAGCTTTAATGACACCCTACCATTATCTGGTTACTCTGGAATCAGAATCTTACTGGACGCATGTTTTACGAATTGACATGAACTCGCCGGATATTTTGATTAGAGAAGTAAGAAACTTAAATACTCACGGCATATTTCGCAGCCTTAATGAAGTCTATCCCATTGGAGCGCATAAACCCAATTCTCGGTATATGGGCGAGATATTCCGTGTCAACAATTTACATGAAGTCGTTGAGATACAAAAATCGCGTGAAATCAGGTTTTTTAATCAAAATCAAATTCGTAAACTCGAATTGCCGGGAAATATGGCGATCGTTAAACCCTCGCCTTATACCCATAATATCGTCGGTTACTGGGAAAGACCGGAACAAAATATTCGCGTCTATGCCTTGGGAAATAGCGTCATTCATGATGATGTAAACCAAGGCTATTTGAAGTCCAAAGAAATCCAAAAATCACTGGGACTTGATCGCTTGATTCTACCCATCGATCATTTGGCTACCCGGGTTTATAGCCAGAACCGTGAAGTCGCCATTCTTGAATACCTTACTGTTTCAAGCTATTACTACTGGGGCTCCTATAATATTGAAAATCAAAACTCTTCCACTAATGTGACTAAAAGCATTCATTATTCAGATGAAAAGCTGAGTCCTGCCAAGGTATTTACCGCTGCAAATAATCCTTATTTTGTAAATCATCTGGTCGGACTCCCCTCCCCAACAGAAAATTTTGTTCGTAATTATGGCCCACGTCTGCATCATATCGCCTTAATTGTGGCTGATGGAGAAACTGCCGGACAATCCAATATTGATTACGTGGTAGAAGCGATTCGTTCAAATGGAAAGGATTTCCTTCTGGATGTTGTAGGCTCCAAGGATGAAGGATTAAAACAAATTTTCTCCAGTGCTTCAGAACACTCTTCTCTTATCGTAGAGTATGTTCAACGCTTTGGTGATTTTGATGGTTTTTTCACTAAAAACAATGTGGCTGAATTGACAGCAGCGGCCGGTGTTGAAGAAAACTTACGCTTACTACAAGCGGAAAGTAATCAATAAAAAATGACACGGAATACTGGTTACCTTAAAAGCCATAGAACAAAAAAAGACTTTGGGCCAATGCCGTTAAGGAACGCGCATGAAATAACTTGACCATTTATATTCCCTCACCCCAGCCCTCTCCCAAAGGGAGAGGGAGCAAGATGCCGAAGTTATTTCATGCACATTCCTAAGCATAAAACTGGAGTAAAACCGCTTTAGCTGTTGTGCAGGCAATAGCTGAAGCGATTGCACTCCAGTGGTAGTAGGGTGTCGCATCGCGCACCTCATAGACATCAACTTAAGACATTTCACCACGAAGACACGAAGATTTTTCTTTGGTTTTTCTTCGTGAACTTCGTGTCTTCGTGGTGAATTAATATCTTTAAGTTGATGTGTATGGTGGTGCGCGATGCGCACCCTACTAAACTTGGCGGGTGTTATTTATTCCGAATTGCCTTAAAACTCGGCATCATGATAAATATTCTGCACGTCATCCAGATCATTCAACATGTCCAAGAATTTTTCAAACAATTCCAGATCCTCGCCGCTGATGGGCGTGGCTGTTCTTGGTAAAAATTGAATTTCATCCACATCAAAATCAACCTTGCCCAACGCATCGGTTAAAGCTTGCTTGGCCTTAAAGTAATCCGCATGAGGCGTAAAAACGGTGACTTTTCCCTTGTCGCTTTCAATATCAGTCACATCCACATCGGCCGTTAGCAAGGCGTCAAGCACGGCGTCTTCGTCATCATTTTCAAAGGCCAGGATAGCGGCATGGTCAAACATGTGACTGACTACGCCTTGGGTACCAATTTTACATTTTGTTTTGGTAAAGCACTGGCGCACATCACCAAAAGTACGGTTAGGGTTGTCGGTCAGGCAATCAATAATCACCATGCAACCACCGGGGCCAAAGCCTTCGTAGCGAGCCGGTGAGAAATCTTCACCGCCACCGCCTCTGGCTTTGTCGATGGCTTTTTCAATAACGTGAGTGGGCACCTGGTCTTTCTTGGCGCGATCAATCAGCCCCCGCAAGGCTAAATTGCCATCCGGGTCGACACCCCCTGCTTTAGCGCACACATATATTTCACGGCCATATTTACTGTAGACCTTTGCCTTGGTGTCAGACGTTTTGGCCATGGACACTTTACGATTTTGGTAAGCTCTTCCCATTTGATTGTTGCTCCATTGGCAAATAAAAATCAGTCGATTTTACAGATAAGTCCTTTCATTAGGAATCTTTAAATCATTTCATCAAGACACAAAGCTGGGCGCTGTATGCCTATACAGATAACATCCCTTGAAGGGATGGTATCTGTCGACAGAGAAATCAGGTATCTATAACAGTCGGTGTATCAATAACGCCGGTTGCAATGTCATTAAGTTAAGCCGTTGGCTGAGCGAAGTCGAAGCGATTTTGCCGGCTTCGGCTCCGCTCAGCCAACGGTTTATCTTGCCAGGAGACGCTTAACTTAACGGCATTGACGCCGGTTGATTTGCGCCCGTACCAATCGTCAGCCCAGTCGCTCAAACAAATGATAGCCCACTTCACCGGCCACTTTACTTTTCAGTAGCCGCCAGTTTTCAGGCAGTCCATCAAGCTTGAGCGTACTTTCCGTTTCAACATAGATTTTGGCATGTTTGCTTAACCAGCCTTTTTCTTCCAGCCATTGACAAGTCTGGACGGCTAACGACAGTGCAAAAGGCGGATCAATAAAAACCACATCAAAAACATCGGCATCACCCGCCAGATAGCGAAACACATCCGCTTGAACAATTTTAATCTGGTCGGCGTTAAATTTAACGGTGTTTTCTTTTAATGCTCGACAGGCCAAGGCATTATTTTCAATTTGAATGACCGACTTCGCACCTCTGGAAGCGGCTTCAAAACCCAACGCGCCGCTGCCTGCATATAAATCCAAGCAACGGCTGCCGATAATATCATTGCGCAGCCAATTAAATACCGTTTCCCGTACTCTTGCCGGTGTCGGCCTTAATCCTGGCGTATCGACAAACGTTATGCAGCGACTGCGCCAGTCTCCACCGATTATTCTGAGTTTATTTGACACTTTTTTCTTCTGGTTTAACGACGGTTTCTGATTTAGCTTCTGCTTTACCCACGGTTATGGTTTGCAATAGCTGCGTATTAACGTGACGTTTAAGGGCATCGCTTATCGATGCAACGGTCACTTGCTCTATTTTTTGTTGAAAAGTATCCAGGTAATCCAACGGCATTTCATAAAAACCAATCATGGCAACATAGCTGGCCAGTTCTTTATTGGTATCAAAACGCATGGCAAAACCACCGGTGATATTTTTCTTTGCCGCAACCAGTTCAGCGTCAGTCGGGCCTTGGGTAATAAAATCGGCCAAGGTTTGATTGAGCACTTGCAACGCTTCCGTGGTTTGATCGTTACGGGTTTGTAAGCTAACCAAAAACGGCCCCGGTTTTAACAAAGGTATAAAAGCACTGGATGCGCTGTAAGCCAAGCCGCGCTTTTCGCGAACTTCATTAAAAAGTTTTGAAACCAGACCACTACCGCCCAAAATGTGATTACCCACATACAGATTAAAATAATCGGGATCTTTACGATAAGTGCCGGGTAGTCCCACCAAAACATGGGTTTGTGTTGACGGAAACTCGATATGTTGCAAACTCGCTTTAAGCGGCATGGCAACGTCAGGTAGAGCATCCGGTTTTTTCCCTGGAGGCAATCCTGTCAGCAACTTTTCGGCGGTTTGTTCCGCTTGCTGTTTGGATAAATCCCCGACAATAACAACCATCGCATTCGCGGCAACATAATATTTCTGATAAAAACTTTTTAAATCAGCGGCCTTAAAAGCGGATACGGTTTTAATCTCGCCGGCTTCCGGATGGGCATAAGGATGTTGTCCGTAAAGCGCCTTATAAAAAGCAATACTCGCCAATGCCGCAGGCGATTCTTCCTGTTGTTTTAAACCAGCCAGGGTACGGTTTTTTTCGCGTTTAAAGTCAGCCTCATTAAAAACCGGTTGGGTCAAGATGACCTGCATGGTATCAAGTGCTTTGTCGAATAAGGGTTTGTCCGTCAAGGTGCGTAACGAGACCGTCGCCGTATCAATTGAATTACTGACGCTAAATTGCGCACCCACGCTTTCAAAGCGTTGTGCAATGTCATCGGCATTCCACTTTCCGGCTCCGGTATCCAGCAAACCCGCCGTTAAGGATGCCAAGCCAAACTCCTGTCCATCATTGGCACTGCCGGCATCAAAAACAACCTGTATATCCACCATCGGCAGACCTTCGGTATGCACATAATAAACCCGGCTACCTTGCGGCGTTTGCCAGTGCTCAATTTTTGCAGCGGCACTGGTTAACGTGCTTGTTGACAACAAAATAAGTCCAAGCCAATAAAAAGTCCTGGATTTGGTTGTTGTTTTTTGCAAGCCAGTGTTTTTTTGTTGGGTTACGCTATCGCTAACCCACGCTACATATTTTAAGAGATGAACACGCATTACTTAACTCCCTTTTTTTCAGTCGTTGAATTGATGGTTTGTGGTTCCAGATAAGCAATACTTAAATGATCGTCAATCAAGTATTTTTTCGCCACATCACGCACTTGTTCTGCGGTTACCTGATTGATTTTAGAAACATATTCATCCGCTTTTTGCCAACCTAAGCCCACGGTTTCCAGCGTGCCTATTTCCATGGCCTGATAAAAATTAGAATCCTTCTGGTAAATATCACTGGCTAAAACCTGCGCTTTGATACGTTGTAATTCTTCCGTGGTGATCAAGTTTTGTTGCAGTTTTTTTATTTCATCTTTTAACGCCACTTCCAGTTGATCGACTGTTTTACCTTCAGCCGGTGTGGCTTCCAGTTCAAATAAATCAGACATTCTTGATGTCAAGCCATAACCGGCACCCGCAGAAACGGCTATTTGTTTGCCTCGTACCAATGCAGAAGACAGGCGTGCGCTACTACCGCCATCCAATACGCCAGCCAATACTTCCAGCGCGTAGGCTTCCCATTCATTTTCTGCTGTTTTTAATACCGGCACCTTGTAACCCATTACCAATGAGGGTAATTTTGCAGGCACCTTGACGATCATTTTACGAACACCCAGTTGTTGGATTTCAGTTTGTGGCTTTAATGGCTTGATGTCACTGGGTTTGAGAGCACCAAAATATTTTTCTGCCAGGTCAAAAACCGCTTGAGGTTGGACATCACCCACCACCACCAAAGTCGCGTTATTGGGTGCGTACCAACGTTGATACCAGGCTTGCAAATCTTCAACCGTGTAATTTGCAATATCCGCAGGCCAGCCAATAACCGGATGTTTATAGGGGCTATTGGAATAAGCCATGGTCATAAACTGTTCCTGCATTTTGGCTTGCGGATTATCATCCGTCCGCATTCGGCGTTCTTCGGTCACTACTTGCAGTTCTTTTTTTAATTCTTCAGGTAATAAATGCAGATTACGCATTCTATCCGCTTCCAGTTCAAAACTGACTGCCAGCCTTGACGCCTCCATGGTTTGAAAATAAGCGGTGTAATCCTGACCGGTAAAAGCGTTTTCATCGCCGCCATTTTCGGAAATAATACGCGAAAATTCGCCTGCCGGATGCTTGTCCGTCCCCTTAAACATCATGTGTTCCAGCATGTGTGACAGACCGGTAATGCCGCCAGGTTCGTAACTGGAGCCCACTTTGTACCAGACTTGAGATACGGCAACCGGTGAGCGATGATCTTCCTTTACCAGCACTTTTAGACCATTCGCCAAGGTATGTTCAAATACTTTGGTTTCTGCACTACTGGTAAACACGGGCAGACACATTAAAACTGTATACAGTAATCGTTTATTCATAATTCCCTCTTTAAAATATGATTGCAAGCGCGTCGGACTATTTCAATAATCAATAGTTCACGGTATTCTATACAATAAATTACAAGTTGGAACTTATTAAATAATGCCTAGCAAATCCTCAGTGCTTTCATGGAAAAACTACTACACACTCTGTAAACCCAATGTGGTTGCAGAAATGCTTTTTACCGCTGTTGTCGGTATGTTATTGGCGGTACCCGGAATGCCGGCCATGCAACCTTTTATTTTTGGTACGATTGGCATTGCCCTGGCAGCCTCCTCCGCTGCGGCTGTTAATCATTTTATTGACCGGAAAGCGGATGCACTGATGGCCCGCACCGAAAAACGCCCGTTACCTTCAGGGGAACTGACAACAACCAATGTGGTTACTTTTGCGGTGGTATTGGGTGTGGCTTCCATGCTTATTTTGGTTCTATTGGTCAATACCTTAACGGCTATTTTGACGTTTCTGTCGTTATTTGGTTACGCCATTATTTATACCTTGTATCTTAAAAGAGCGACGCCCCAAAATATTGTAATCGGTGGTATCTTTGGCGCGACGCCACCGCTGCTAGGGTGGTGCGCAATGACGGGTGAAGTGCATCCTTTTGGCTTGCTGCTGGCCTTAATTATTTTCGTTTGGACACCGCCGCATTTCTGGGCATTGGCTATTGCCCGGCGCGAAGAATACGCCAAAGTAAACATTCCCATGTTACCCGTTACCCACGGGGTAGAATTTACCCGCCTGCAAATATTGCTCTATACCATTTTGTTGCTGTGTGTGACATTGTTGCCTTATTTAACCCGGATGAGTGGTTTAATTTATTTGGTGTCGACGGTGTTGTTGGATTTTGTTTTTATTTTTTACGCCGTGTTGATGATGCGCAATAAAGACAACAAAACCGCCATGAAAACGTTTGTTTATTCCATCGTCTATATAACGCTGCTGTTTGCAGCGTTGTTAATTGATCATTATTTACGGTTTAATTTATGAACTTCACCCATCACGAACAAACCCCGCATCCTGAACATCCCTTTGCACAATACATTCGCATACTGGGTAAAGGCAAAAAAGGTTCAAGACCCCTTACCCAGGATGAAGCCTATCAGGCCATGACAATGATTCTGGCGGATGCAGTGCTGCCTGTCCAGTTGGGCGCTTTTTTAATGCTGATGCGCGTTAAGGAAGAAACCCCGGAAGAGCTGGCCGGTTTTGTATTGGCGGCCAGAGAGTCCTGCAAGCTGGCAAACGATAAAGCGATAGTTAATCTGGATTGGTCCTCTTATGCCGGTAAACGTCGCCATTTACCCTGGTTTTTGTTATCAGCCCTGTTGTTGGCAGAAAATGGCACTCATGTTTTTATGCACGGTGCCAGCGGCCCCAGTTCAGACCGTCTTTATACGCAAGATATGTTGAAATATCTGGGATTGGAATACTCAAGCTCAATTGAACAAACCCGGCAACAACTTGAGCACCAGCATTTCAGTTATTTGTCATTGGCACATATTTGTCCAAAACTGCATGAAATTATAGAAATGCGTCCCTTGTTGGGTTTACGTTCGCCGGTGCATACGCTGGTTCGTCTGTTAAATCCGTTTAATGCGCAATACAGTATCCAGGGCATATTTCATCCGGGTTATCGCCCGGTACATCAACAAGCAGCGGCTTTATTGCACCAGCCTCATGCCGCCGTGTTAAAAGGTGAAGGCGGTGAAACCGAACGTAATCCTGATATGGATTGCCTGGTGCAAAGCGTCCATAACGGTGAGTTATTGGATGAAAATTGGCCGGCTTTATTTGCCCGCCGCCACGTCAAATCTGAAGAACTTGACCCAAAGCAGCTGCCTTTAATTTGGCAGGGCAGTATTAACGACGAGTTTGCCGAAAATTCCATTATTGGTACGGCAGCGATCGCGCTTAAATTATTGGGCAAAGCGAATACCCAACAAGAAGCGCATCAATTAGCGACTGATTACTGGTTAAACAGAGATAAGCAAAGGCACTCAGGATTTTGATCGGGGCTTAAGTCTAAGAAGGTAACGACTCAGCCGTTAAAAAATAGAACACCTAAGACAACTCGCAAAAAACAACCACGCTGATAGGGGTAGGGAAGGCTACTAACCTCCCCTCCCTCCAAACCGTGCGTGCGGTTTTCCCGCACACGGCTTTCCAGTTGGTAGTTCCCATTTCAGGGCAGATAGATGACTATAACCTACTTCAAGGTGCTTCGATTATTGCCACGGAATAAGATTATTCCACTTTGTTACCTCGCTATCCTCAACTCCCTTACTGATGATTGGCGTTCCTCTGGCGCTTGTCTTTCCAGAATCTCGTGGGTTTACTAGCATTATGCAATGACCCCGTATCTTTCGCCGCCGTCAGCTCAGAAATTCTACCTTCCTGCCCTCCTTCCCTAAAAGCGGTTTTGCTATCCGCTTGTTTCCATCGCTTCCCGTCATGATTTAGGCTTGTGTTTGTTTTCTCTGTTTCCGACTGGTTTCCCGTCGGTGCCACACTATTCTCACCCTGTCATAACCTTCCACGGTTTGCAGTACTATGAGGGCTCTGACTCCTGCCCATCGTCACCTCGTCGGGCAGATCTCCCCACTTACTTCAACTTACCTTCTTGGCATTCCGCTCCCAACCACTTGGTAGGCTCAGTTATCGTTTTAATCGCCAAAACAACGTAACTAATGATTTTCAGGCTTCGTCACGTCCTAGGAGTCTGTCCGACTTCCCCAGCGCAAATCTGATAAAATAGATTTTTACATTTCCCCGTCAGGAGATTCCTGTCATGAGCAATAAATTTATACCCATCGAC
>Ga0194056_10001323_pt1 | contig 13560 bp, 14 predicted proteins | sample SepL4413m_MetaG_FD_155458 | JGI IMG/M metagenome (GOLD analysis project Ga0194056, IMG submission 155458) | Anoxic zone freshwater microbial communities from boreal shield lake in IISD Experimental Lakes Area, Ontario, Canada - Sep2016-L442-13m | ecosystem: Environmental > Aquatic > Freshwater...
AGCTAAAGCAGACAGGTTAAAATCCAGGCTATAGGCTGCATTGTTAACATTGGCAACCAGAGTGTCATAAGAAACACCGGTATCGAAGGTAAATGTTTTACCGCTAGTGCTGTCATAAGCCGACAAGAAAGCTTCGTTTAAGCCACCTTGATCATAAGCAATACTTGCATTAGCAGAACCGGCAGCGATCATCAACGCTGTAGCGAGTAAAGTTTTGTTAAATTGTTTCATATTTTATTACCTATTCTATTTAAAAAGTCTTTCAAAAAAGATGTGGGCTTAATTGCCTTTAACACCTTATAAAGTTAAAACCTGTAACAGGCTACCCGCTTTCAAAATAACGGGCTTTACAAGTTACAAGATTTTGAGTGCAGTTAATCACTGCTTACAAATCCCAACATTTCTGCGACCCGCTACCATACAGCTTCCTTCTATTTCCTGTACTACTACTGTGCTTTCCCGGCAATGCCAAATATTAAAAATGTGAATGAAGCCTTCCTGATACTTCTTTTTAATATGACTGATGCAATGGGCTTCCTGCCTTCCTTAGGTTCAGTCAACATCCAAACCGAATGCATTTAACATGGCAAAAGTATGGCATAGAAATGTAGCTTTTGGATTACAGGTATGTGACAGTTGCTTGTAATGTATTACGTTTGTAATACACTTTGAGGGCACCATTAAGTAGTCAAGGTAATCGGCAACATTTATAACCATTTAATATCACAACACACTAAGCGATTTAAAATAATGACAAATTAATTAAATGTATGCTTTGTTATAAAGCTGTAACATTAATCAGTTATATTTAGCGTTAATTGGATTTTAATGGAATCTCCAAACTTATTAACCCGCATCTAAACTATGTCATCACAAGGATTTACCGAGGTCGAAAAAAAACAAATAGTTTCCATGCGCTTAAGTAATAATGACCGTAACGCGATCCAAGCCATAGCATCCCGCCTTTTTGTACGAGAAGCCGAACTTTACCGCTTTGCCGTTAATAATCTTTTAAACCGCATGCACCATCTCCATGACCTGGATTGCACCGGTAGCGATTTGCTGCCCTTGTTTATAGAATTTAGGGAAGAATTAAACCAGAATTTGGGTCTTAAAAAGCAACAGCTTTTTAAGGTTATTAATAACGGCAATGCGCACCCTGATAAATTTGTATCCATGACTGACATAGAATTGTTACTGCTTCCACAGCACCAGGTACGCCAACGTTTATTGCAAACAGAAGCGGCGCTGATTTTCAAAAAAAATGATATTAACGCCTGGCTTAAGAGTTATTTTGTAGATAAATACGAGCTGGTTAAAGCCATTGAAAAAGATGTTGAGATAACTGAAGGTGAAATTGAGGTTTAATTTTAGTCGATGCACGGATACCCGTTAAAACGGTTACGTTTTTTGTGGCAGTCGAACAAGATAACTTTCCGGGAATCAAGACTGGAGTGCAACCGCTTCAGCTGTTGCCTGTAAAACAGCTAAAGCGGTTTTACTCCAACTGGTAATCCGGCTTAATGATTCCTACAACGCTGTGTACCAAGCGTGTGGAGACTATCAAGTGGAAGATTATTTATTGCGAGCGGCCTAAAGACCGGAGTACAAACCTAGGTTTGCACTCCAAATTGGAGGCTTATTTATTGCGAGTTGCCTAAGTACCATTAAATCTACTTGAACAGCTTCGACTACTGGAATCGGTTTTTCTAATGACTCAGTAACAGTTTGGCGGTTACCGTACCTTTGTTGGTTTTTTCCCGACTGATGCTAATTTGCTCAACCGTGATGGCATGTTTTGTTTCCAGCACGGCCAGCCAAAGGGTTAGTTTATCGAAGGCAATATTTTCAAGCCACAAGGTCACTTTGTCAGCACCTTCAGGAATCATGCGTTTTATGGCGGGCTTTATATCCAACTCGTTACTGCTTGTATCAATAACGGTCATTATCGATTGACCCTCTATGCTATCAACCGCCGTGTCCTGTTGATTTTTACGTAACTCTGCAACTTCCAGGCTGGTCTTTTTTATAGCGTGGTAAATTTTCTGTTGGGCATTAATTTTTTGTTCAAGCAGGATTGTTTCTGCGGCTATCGGTGCAATAATTAATTGATATAAAGCATAAAACACGATAAAAACAATAACGCCGGCGGACAAAAGTCGCTCTCTTGGCGACAAGGCTTCCAGACGTTGCAGAAACTCATTTTTGTTTAATTTCAAGGTGTGCCTCCACGCCGTTTGGACCGGCTTCTGCGGACTGAACTATTACTGATAACGCATTATTGCTTTCGAGCTGCTGCTTAAGTTGCTCAATTTGGCTAATATCTGCGGCGGCAAGCTGCAATTGCATTAGGTTGTTTATAAAATCCAGTTGCTGCAACTTAAACTCCGGGTTTGTGGCCAGCACTTCACCGGTCTGATATAACAGCTGCATAAATTGACTGCCCTGCCCTACGCTGTGTTTTTTTAGTTCAGTGACTTGCTGATCTGCCTGCACGTTGATATTAACAATCCGTTTTATCTCGGGAAAAGTTTGTTTAAATAGCTCCAGCGTTTTTGTTTCCAGTGCGGCCAGTTCTGTTTTTTGCTGCCAATAACCGCTTATCAAATTACCGGTTTGTAGCAGTACCGCCAGTAGAATAATTCCCAACGCAGGCAACCACTTTTGCCAGTGCCAATCCACTGTATTTTTGCGGCCAAAAACACCTGTTAACAAATTAAATTCACCACCCAACTTTACGGCACCGGCCTGTAAAAATGGTAAAACTGCCTCCAATTTATGATGATCTTTGTTGAGGGCTAAGTCTAAAAACCACTGCGCAGGCTTATTAACCTCCCAGACTTGTAACCCATCCAGTTCCGGATTTTCTGCTAGCAACTTGTCCAGCATCGCAGGCAATACCTCAACATCAATACCGCCACCCAGCCATTGTCCATTCCGTAAAATGGCATTGTGCCGATCAATAACCAGCGAACAACTCTCTGCCTGATAAGGCAGGCACAAGGTTTCCGGATAAACGCTGTTGAGATTTATGCCAACTTCCTGAAAACTCGATAAACACGTTTGCAGTTTGTCCTGATTGATTGCCGCGACATAAACGGTGTCTTTGGAAGGTCGATGCCAGACCAGATGATAAGTTTCTACGTCATCGGCAAGCAGATCTTCAAGTGCAAAAGGCAGGGCTTTTTTGATTTGACTGTTGCTTTTAACCGGCAAATCGACTGCCAGCAACAAGACCTCTGTTGCCGGCAATAACAAGGTAACCGCTGCATTGCCGGCACTGACTGCCAAATCCTGCAACGTTCCCTGTTGTATTTCAGGCGGCATGGCAGCGTTGACAATCAGCCATTGCACGCCAGCATCTTGCTGATTAATCAGTCTGGCTATAATTTGTTCAGCCATCCAGCAAGCTCCTGCGCATCCGCTTGTTCACCTTAACCGTGCCATCGGTACTGCGTTGTATTTGTGACTGGAACGTTAAACCGTTTTTCCCCATGTCGATTTGTCCTGATAATAAAAAATGATTACTGACCACGCTCAAACCGGCTTTGTTGACGCTGATACCGGCCATCGCTTCGTCTTTTAAAAAGTCTTCCACTTTTTCAAAAGGCTTGCCACTGGCTCTAAAGATGGATTCGGCTTCATCTTTTTTGATGTCCTTTGCGATACAACGCAAAACCACAGCACTGGCGGTATTAACATTAACGGGTTGGTAGCCCTCGGCCACATAAATATAGGGCAGCAGTTTTTCGTAATCCGTTTGAGTGATACCTTGTACCCGCAATAATTCGCTCACCTCTGCAAACGGACTATTGGCGCTCCGGTAGGCCGGTACGAGCTTGGTATAGATTTCATCTTCCGCGCCGTTTGGATAACGCATTTCCATGTCGGCATCCATCCAATCCAGCATGGCATCTACCAACTCGGGCTTGATATTCAGATGGGTTAACAAGCGCTTTAAGCGCTGGACGTCCTCATCACTGGCTTGATCATCGACCAATAAATTATTGAGGTTAATCCTGCCTTGTAACTCAATGATGTCGGCTTTAACGTTGCCTTCGGGAATCGTTGAAAACAGCGGTTTACTCCAACGATCAGTGAGTGCGTCGTATTGATTGGTGGCAAAATCAACGTTAAGCTGATTTTCTGCCCAAGCCTCAAGCCCATGCACATACTCCCACGCCTGACTTGAGCGCAACTGATTTTCGGTTCTGCGTATATCCATCTGCCGGTCACTGGACATTGATACCAACGAAACCGTAACCACCGCCAGTACCAGCATGACCGTAATTAGCGCAATGCCCCGCTGCCTGGTAGGCATCCCAAGTTTGCGCAGTGTCATTGATGCAGTAAAAACAAACGCTGAATACTGCCCAAACCCGCCAGTTTAAAACTGACTTCAAGCGCATCAGGACTTCCGCCACTGCCATTAAACGGCAACCAGGCTTGTGATTCTTTACTGTAAAAATTTATAGTAACTTGCTCGGCTACCATCAGTTTTCTGCGTCGGTATTGTGTTTGCTGTGTTCTGTCCGGCAAGCTCCAAACCTGTCGATACAAGGCCCCCTTTTCAAAACGATAACTGACTCTATGCAGGCTATTGGCTGCGCCATTGCCAGACCCTATCGGCACACTGCGGGTAAACACCAGAATTTCATTACCCCGACCGCTACTAAAAGCGGGTTCGGGGCTACCGAATTCATCCCTGATCGGCCGATTGATTACCTGGCTTAAATCTTCATTAAGCAAATACAAGGTGGTTTGCAATTGCGCCATCTGTTGAGACCTGGGTTCTGTAGCCGCTCGTGCCTTAAGTACGGCTGCCAAACCGGCATAAGCCATCATCGACATCACCGCAAAGATAGCCAAGGCTATCAGTATTTCCAGCAAGGTAAAGCCTTGCTGTTTTTTGCTGTGTTGCGTAGAAAATTTTTTCCGTATAGTTCCCATGCTCCAGCGCTCGTCGTTATACACAAGTATTCAAGTAACCGTCATACCCGCCGGGAAGCGGGTATCCAGTGCCAGGGATGGTAATTTCAAATACGTCCATGTAGCCGGGATTCCGGCAGTCCATGCCGGAATGACGGACTTTGTGACATTTGTGTATAACGACAAGTGCCGGAGCGTGGGAACGATAAATAATATGGACTTCATCAGTTTTTACTGACATCGCTGATTAAACCAAAAAGAGCCGTTTTGTCACCTTCCAAAAAAACTTCAATACGGTAACGCCACAACCCTGAAATAACGGCTGTATTTCGTTTGATTTGCCAATACCAACGTCGCCCGGCCATTTCATCCCAGCCATCTTGTGTTTCCGGTTTTTCTTTATCCAAGCGTAATTGCACCGCATGATTACCGGCAATAATCGCCGCAATGGTTTTGTTTTCCAAATACCACAAGTTGTTAATATTATCTGCGGTAATTTTAATGGCACTCACCATCAAGATAGCCAGTAATGCCAATGCTATCAATACTTCCAGCAAGGTAAAGCCATTTTCCCTCTGGCTAAAAACAACCTTATTCATGGCTTGTTTTCGGTGCTGATTACCAAGCCGTCTTCTGGGGTATTGCTCACCCAAAAAATGCTGTCGCTATCCTTGATTGTTATTCTGATTTTAAACAATTCCATATCACCATCGGGCGTCAAAATAATCTGCGGTTTTGGATCAACTGATTCAACGGGCTGGCGCGTTAAGACCACATCGTGTTCATCCATAGCCAGTACCAGCAACATCTGCGGCAGCAAAATACGCGATTTGAACACCCCATCCGTTGTTTCTGGCTGCCATTTATTTTTTTTTACGACGGTAAAGCGATAACCCTGCCTGAATAATTCAAAACCTATATTATCGCCACGGGTAACCGCTTCCTGCGTAGCCAGTTCCAGCAGTTTAACCAGTCTTTCCGCTTCAAGCTTTTGCTGGTCACGCGGATCAGCGGTACCCATTGACAACATGGCCATACCCGTTATCAAGCCGATTAAAACCAGAACAATAAGTAATTCAATCAGGGTAAAGCCTTTAGCAGTAGTCATACCTTACGGGATGCAAGCAACTTATTTCTGAGTCCAGTTGGTTATATCTGCACCCGCTTCGGTTCCACCTTCAATGCCATCGGCACCGTAAGAATACAAATCAAACTCGCCATGAACACCGGGTTTAAGATAAAAATACGGTTTACCCCAAGCATCCAAGGGCATTTGATCAAGATAGCCGCCTTGCTTCCAGTGTGTACCTTGCGCCATACCGGCGGGTTTGGTCACCAGTGCTTCCAGACCTTGTTCTGTAGTTGGGTAGCTATAGTTGTCAAGCCGGTATAAATCCAGCGCAGCGGTAATGGCTCTAATATCTTGCAGGGCACGCGTTGCCCTGGCTTCGTCGGGTCTTCCCATGATTTTTGGGACAATAATGGCCGCCAGAATGCCAAGAATAACGACAACAATCATGACTTCAATCAGGGTAAAGCCTTGGTATTTTTTATCAGACATGGGTAAGTAAACCGGTAAATTAAAAGTAAGCCCGGGCAGTTGCCGGGAATAAATTGATAAGCGTAGAAAACAAAAATGACATTATTATTACATTACTATAATTTTTTAGGCTACCCACTTTAGCCAGTACAAAATATTGGAGTTAGACCTGACAGGTTTATAAAACCTGTCAGGTCTGTTCCGCGTTAAGTGGGTAGCCATTTTTTAAAACTATCGAACAAGTTGGTTCATTTCAAAAATCGGCAATAATATCGCCAACACAATGGCCAGCACCACCAAGCCCATAAACAAAATGAGTATAGGTTCAAACAGCCCCAAGGTCATTTCGGTTAGCGCCTGGATGTCCCGCTCTTGGTCATCAGCGGCACTCGCCAACATTTTCGGTAGCTGACCACTGGCCTCACCACTGGCCACCAAATGAATAGTCACCGGTGGAAACAAGCCGCTTGCTTCCATCGCCTTGTTTAAGCTTTGCCCTTCCCTAACCTTGATGGCGGCCGTTTCCACGGCTTTCTGCATGGCATTATTGGTCAACACCTGACTTGATATTTTTAAAGCCTGTAATAACTCAACACCGCTATTAGTCAAAATCGCCAAGGTTCGGGTAAATCGGGCGGTATTCATGCCTTTGGCAAAACGGGAAACCACCGGCATGTTCAGCAATAAATAATGAAAGCGCATCCGTGGCTCGGGTAATTGCAGTAGGGCGTTGGCACCTAGTGCCAAGCCAATGACCACCACTAATAACACCAAGCCATAATGTTTAAAGAAATCACTACAGGCAATAAGCACTTTAGTGATGGTCGGTAATTCACCGCCCATTTTATCGAATACGCTGGTTATTTCCGGCACCACATAAGCCAGCAAACCGATCACAACCAATAAGGACACCGACGTTAGCATGACGGGATAAATCATGGCCATCTGCAATTTGCTGTGTAACTGACCTTTATCGCCAATATAATCAGCCAAGCGTTGTAACACCTGATCCAGTTTGCCTGATGATTCACCGGCTTCCACCGTGGCCCGATATAGCGGCGGAAAAGTACCGGGAAAAGCCCCGCAAGCCTGTGCCAAACTTTGCCCTTCCATAATCCGGCTTCTGACACCCAGCAGAATTCGTTTGGCTTTTGCCGAGTCCAGTTGTTTAGCCGTAATACCCAAGGCTTCATCAATCGACAATCCTGAACCCAGCAACGCTGCCAACTGGCGGGTAATATGCGCTAATTGCCGCATGTTGATACGCTGGGCAAGCAACGGGCTTTTGCTGCCCTGTTCCTTTTTATGGACTTCTTCTATTTCCAGCAAGGTTAGTCCGTTGCTTTTTAATTGCTGCCTGGCTACTTTAATCGTGTCGCTTTCAATAGTGCCCTTGACGGTCTGGCCTTTGACATTGATTGCCTTATATTCAAATGCTGCCATGTCTGCTACCTACTTAATGCGGGACAGTTTAAGGTTAAATCGTTCGCTGAGCGGAGTCGAAGCGGACAACTCGCTTCGACTCCGCTCAGCGAACGGTCTCTTTTGATGCTTTATCATTGAGTTAACCTGACGGTTAAGCCTTTTTGCCTGTCCCGTCTAAAGTTGGTAGCTGCCATGTCTGCTTAATCCTTTTGAGTAATCCGGATGGCTTCATCCAGACTGGTATCGCCATTAAGCACTTTTTCGAGCGCACTCTGCTGAATGCTGCGGGAAAACAGGCGTGCATGTTGCTCCAGGGCTTGATCACCTGCACATTCATGAATCAGGCTACGCATTGCAGCATTAATGGGAATAATTTCAAATATACCGACACGGCCTTTAAAACCCCGTTGGCCGCATTGTGTGCAGCCTTGCGCCTGATAAACGCTAACAGTGTCTTGATCATTGGCAACATAACCCAGCTTTTCCAGCTCATGAACCGGCACCGTCACCGCCTGTTTACACAACGGACATAACTTGCGCACCAGTCGCTGTGCAATAACGCCCACCAGACTTGAGGCGAGCAAAAAGGGTTCTACGCCCATGTCACGCAACCTTGTAATGGCACCGACTGCAGAATTGGTATGTAAGGTTGATAGTACCAAATGCCCGGTTAAGCTGGCTTGCACGGCAATTTCCGCAGTTTCTCTGTCGCGTATTTCGCCGACCATGACGATATCAGGATCTTGCCGCAATATGGCTCGCAGGCCTTTTGCAAAGGTCATTTCAACTTTGTTGTTGACTTGGGTTTGGCCAATACCGTCCAAATAAAATTCGATAGGATCTTCTACCGTCAGGATATTACGGGTACGTTCGTTAAGCTGGTTAACAATGGCGTACAAGCTGGTGGTTTTACCGGAACCGGTAGGCCCGGTAACCAGAATAATGCCATGCGGCCGTACAATCATCTCCTGAATACTGTCCAACTCCTGATCGACCATACCTATCTGCCGTAAACTGAGCTGATTTGCCTGCTTGTCCAACAACCTTAACACCACCCGCTCACCATGACCGGAAGGCAACGTGGACACTCGAACATCAACCGTTCGTCCGCCAATATTAAGGGAAATACGCCCATCCTGCGGCAGTCTTTTTTCAGCGATGTCCAGCTTGGCCATTACTTTTAGCCTGGAAATAACCATTGGTGCAAATTCGCGTTGCGGCTCAAGTATTTCCCGTAAAGTGCCGTCCACCCGAAAACGCACGACCATGCGTTTTTCGTAAGATTCAATATGAATATCCGAGGCGTTTTCCTTAATCGCTTCCGTTAGCAAAGCATTGATCAAACGAATAATCGGCGCTTCGTCAGCACTCTCAAGCAAATCTTCGGGCTTGGGTAAATGCTGCGCCATATAAGACAGATCAAGATTGTCCTGCATGTCGTCAACCATTTGTTGGGCATGGCCGGATTTATGCTCGTAAACTTCTTGCAACAAACGCTCAAAGCTTTCTTCGTTAATTTGCTCAAAGTTAACCGAATTGCCGACCAGTCTTCGAATCTCAAACAGTGCCTGACTGGGCGTTTTTTGCAGATACAAAATTTCTGTCTTGTTTTCCGGACTTTCTTTAACCAAAATACCGTGTCTTTTAGCAAAGCTGTAAGAAGGCAATTTAACGCTTGGCTCCACACTATCCAAAATTTCCGCCGTATTAGTGTTTATCATTTGATGGACTGCGATGTAACCGGGTTTTGTGACCTGTCGGGTGTCAACTCCGGGAGTATCGGCGCATGCTCGTTGGGCATCAACAATAAACCATGTTTTCCGGATTGTTCTTGGTTACCGCGTAAAGCGTTGTATCTATCGTTTGTAATTAAAGAGGCTTTTTCAGGGTCACGCATAATAACCGGGCGTAAAAAGACCATTAAATTCTTTTTTACAACTGCCGTAGTATTACTTTGAAACAAAAAACCCAATAAAGGTAAATCACCCAAGAAGGGTACTTTGTTGACCGATACTTGGACATCATCGCCGATTAATCCGCCTAAAACCAGAATCTTGCCGTCGTCAACCAGAACGGAGGTATCAATTTCCCGCTTGTTCAAGGTTGCTCCACCACTCGTTGTATCGTTTTTAACCGTTTGGTCAACACTGGACACTTCCTGTTTAACCTTGAGCTTAATGGCATTACCCTCATTAATTTGCGGCGTGACTTTAAGCTTAACCCCCACATCTTGACGTGTATAGGTGTTAACGGCATTGGCAGGGAGGCCTGCACCTGCTGTAAAACTGCCACTCAAAATAGGTATATTTTGTCCCACAATCATGCTGGCTTCTTCATTATCCATAGTCACAACGGAAGGCGTCGACAGGATATTAACATTTTTATCTTTTGCAAACGCCGTCAGTAATGCCCGTAATTCACTACCTACCAGGTAACCTACACTTAAGCCTTTTCCAACATTAGAAGCCATATCACCGAGACTAATGGGAGACGAACTGACGGCAACGCCGTTTTCTACCAATTTGGTGTGCCACTCAACGCCTATGTCCTGAGTTTTATCATAGTTAACTTCAGCAATAATCGCTTCAATATGAACTTGGGCACGACGAATATCCAGTTGCTTAACGACTGATTTAAGTGAGCGCATTTTCTCGTTAGGGGCGGTGATAATTAATGAGTTAGTCGCATCATCGGCACGAATATCAAAAGTCTTTTCTGTCGTGGCCTGGGTTTTAGGTTGATTTGAATTGCCGTCTTTTTTTTCACCAACACCCGTCAACGTTTCCACTAATTCTTTAGCCACGGCATAGTGTAAATAAATGACTTCGGTGTCACCGTCTTTTTCTATCGGTGTATCCAGATTGGCTATCAAGGCCCGCAATTGCAAACGAAGATCAGGGTCGCCACCAATGATAATAGAGTTGGATCGATCATCGGCAACCAAAGGCGGGCCGCCCTGATTGGTTTTTCCTGCGTTGGTACTGGCAATCAGGGTATTAAGCGGCTGAATTAAATCGGTTGCGTTGGCATTGCGTAAACTGATAATTTCGATTTTTTGCGCGTCGCTGGTATCTATTTGTTTAATCATCAACGCCAGGCGATTCACATTAGCCGCCGTATCGGAAAGAATGATGGTGTTGCTTTCGGGCACCGCTGCCATAAAGGCATATTGCGGCATGAGCGGCAATAAAGTGGTGACCACCATAGTGGCATCAACATGATGTACCTGTACGATGCGGGTTAACTGCTCATCACCGCTTAACGAACGAGTGCGTAACTCACTCTCTTCGCCATCCTGTTTTGCCGTAATGTTGGGAATGATTTTGACGATATTACCGTTAGGTATTGCAGAAAAACCATGTACTTTAAGTATCGACAAAAACACGTCATAAACTTGCGAGGCTTTCATGGGTGTTGAGGTAACGACTGAAATATTGCCGGTTATGCGCGGATCGACAATAAAATTTTTACCGGTGGCATCTGCCACTGTTTCAATCAGGGCGTGAATATCAACATTATTAAGATTAAGTGAAAACTCGTCTTTTTCTGCCATCGAAACCGCACAAAAGAAAGTCAACACCAGACTGATTAGCAAACGCATGTGCATAAAATTTATAGTTGTAAAGAAGGTTGTTTATTGGTAAACAGCAAACCCGTTTTATTCCTGCCCATGGAAAGGGATTCGCGTTGATTGTTGCGCAGCAGTATCACTTGTTCTTTTGCTATCGATTGCAAAGTAATACCTCCCGGCAATTCATCACCCGGGCGGTATTTTTTTTGTGACTTGTCATCTGCCTCAATAATCGCATAACTGGCGTTTTTTTGATCCGGCTGAAAAAAAACACCCAACAATTTAATTTGCAATTGTGTTTCTTGAGGCGTGCCGTTTTGAGCACTTAGTTGAGCGGCGTCAGACGGCGGTTGTCCAAACAAATGCCAGTCTTGGATAAGCAGAAAATCCCTTTGTTTATTTTCAGGTTTTTCTTGGATTAACGGTTCTGAGTCAGCGGTTATTATTACCCGTGTTTTGGACGAGCCAAAATCCTGAATGATTGGATTGGCTACATAAAGCAAATAGGCTAACGCAGGAATTAGAGCAACTTTTGGTAAAGATTGGTTTTGCAGGATTTTGTATTTGAACACGTCTGAAATAACTTATTGGTATATCATTTTTGTCATTTTTTTATTATATGACACTAATGTGACTACTTTATGACATAAGCGCTTTATTCGACCCAAAGCCAAGTGATATTAATGCTTATGCTCGCCTGCCGAGGAGCTGAAGATTAACCAAACAAACTCTGTAATGGTTGCTGCCCTTAAGGTTAACTATTTTTGAAGGGCTGTAAAATCTATTCCTACGGATTAATTTTTTATAGGTAAAAAAATTTATCCATCGCCCTTACATTCTTAAACAAGCGATTATTTATGGCTTGGCTTGCGTTAACAAAAACAGAGCTCGTAATCCAACACGGCTACCAATTTTAAACGGGACCAGCAAAAAGGCTTAACCTTTAATACGGTTAACTTAATGATAAAGAGCTGAAAGAGACCGCTCAGCGAACGATTTAACCTTAAACTCTCCCGCCTTAAATAGATAGCAATCCAACACTTAGACCCCATTGACCTTAAGTCCTAACCAAATTGGCGACCATTTTTAAATAATCCCATCGAGTTTAAAAAAAACAGCATCATTCCATCTATTTAACATAGTTGTAATATTTGCAAAGTATTCTAAGAAAAATATTTTTTTTCGTGTACTTTGTATTGTGTAGATTCATCCAGCTAAAAAGCTTTTGACTATCTGCTTGACAAGCATGCCACTAACAATAAAAAAACACTTTTAATGAAATGTTCTGGCACTGTCACACACTACCTCTACAAGATGAGGTGTTCGTGCTATTTACTGCACTAAAAATTAACCTTTCCACCCTACCGAATAAGAGAAATAAGCCATGAGCCTACTAACCACGCCAACCCAAAATCTGCTAGTTATTGACAGCCACGTTACCAACTGGCAAAGTTTAGCCAACGGTGTCGCACCAAACACTGCTGTGTTAATTCTTGACTCCGGCTCTGATGGACTGACGCAAATCAGCAATTACCTGGCGACTTTAACCAACGCAGGGACACAAAATTTTGTACCACTACAAAGCCTGCAAATTATTTCTCATGGCAGTGCCGGTAGTTTGTTATTAGGCTCAAGTACGATTTCGACGGGTAATTTAAATTTATATAGCAAACAACTGGCCAGTATAGGTAGCAACCTGACAGACACCGGAGATATTTTGCTGTACGGTTGTGACGTAGCCGCCGACAAACCCGGCCTGGATTTTATCAACCAAATTGCTGAATTAACCAGCACTGATGTAGCGGCGTCGAATGATGTAACGGGCTCAGCGACTTTAGGGGGCAATTGGCAATTAGAGATTGCCACAGGAACAATTGAATCAGCGTTGGCATTAAATACAGCCACATTGAACAGTAATACAAGCATTCTTTCTATTGCTTATGATCAAGGTGGCTTAAACGAAGCTTTCTTGTCGGCTTATGACAGCATTAGCGGTAAAACCTTTACCTTCGATACCGGTGTTTCTTATAACACTCTGGTTGCCAATGTTAACAATGCAGCCTTTAGCCTGGATTTTGATCTGTCTGGGCTAGCC
>Ga0194056_10001327_pt1 | contig 13552 bp, 4 predicted proteins | sample SepL4413m_MetaG_FD_155458 | JGI IMG/M metagenome (GOLD analysis project Ga0194056, IMG submission 155458) | Anoxic zone freshwater microbial communities from boreal shield lake in IISD Experimental Lakes Area, Ontario, Canada - Sep2016-L442-13m | ecosystem: Environmental > Aquatic > Freshwater >...
CTGATGGGATCGTACCACGGGCTTTGGCGGTATACGAGTCTTCACGACGCATGGCAATTGCTGAAGGGAAGCTCATTGGCCACGCTGTTGATCATCGCCGGTTTGACTTTCTTCAACCACTTCGAAGGGTATCCCCGCTCGGTGTTCGTTATCGACTGTATCTTCACCTGTTTCCTGTGTGGCGGTCTCCGCGTGGCGATCCGGCTGTACTTCAGCCACCGCCGGCAAATCACCGCCGACCCGCGTGGACCGCGTTCGCGACTCCTGCTTGTCGGGGCGGGGGAAGCGGCGAACAAGATCATCCGGGAAATCGAGGGGGATGCGGCGTCTCCGTACAAAGTCGTCTGCTGCATGGACGATGAGCGCTCCAAACAGGGGCGTGCTTTGCAAGGCGTGCCCATCTGCGGGCCTATCGACCGCCTTCCCGAATTCGTCGCCCGGTACAGGGCGGATGAAGTCATGATCGCCATCCCGAGCCTGCCGTGGTCCCGTATGCTTCAGATCGTCGACTCCTGCAAACAGGTCGGCATCCGCTGCCGCACCGTGCCGGCGTTGAGCTCGATCATAGACGGGCGAGTTTCGGTAAAGGACGTTCATGACGTTGCCGTCGAGGATCTGCTGGGACGCGATCCCGTGAGCGGTGATGATGTGGCTGTCCAGTCATCGTTAAAGGGACTCTGTGTAATGGTGACGGGGGCAGGTGGCTCGATTGGCTCGGAAATTGCCCGCCAAATCGCCCGTCACGCCCCGCGCCGGCTTGTGCTGTTTGAAATCGGGGAGTCGCCCCTGTTTGAGATTCACCGGGAATTGCACGATCTCTACCCGATGCTGGACATTGTCCCGATCATCGGCGACATCCGCCAGGAAGAAGTGGTGACCCGCGCGTTTGACATTCATCGCCCGCAGATGGTGTTCCACGCCGCCGCGTACAAGCATGTCCCGCTCATGGAAGCGCACCCCGATGAGGCCGTGCTCAATAACGTCCGGGGAACCCGTTACCTGGCCGAGGCGGCACGCCGGGTGAAAACGCGGCGGTTTGTGATGATCTCCTCCGACAAGGCCGTGCGGCCGGCCAATATCATGGGCGCAACCAAACGGCTGTGTGAGCTGCTCGTGGATGCAATGAATGGAGGCGATACGGAATTTGTCGCCGTGCGCTTCGGAAATGTGCTGGGGAGCAATGGCAGCGTGATTCCCATCTTCCAGAAGCAGATTGCGAAACACGGCCCCATTACGGTCACGGACGCGGAGATGACCCGGTTCTTCATGACGATCCCGGAGGCCGTCCATCTGGTGCTTCGGTGTGGCGCGATGCACGAACAACGCGGGTTGTACGTGCTCGAGATGGGTACCCCTGTGCGCATCATGGATCTGGCCCGTAGCATGATCCGTCTTTCCGGCCTTCGAGAGGGGCTTGACATCAGCATCGCCATCACCGGTCTCCGGCCGGGTGAGAAACTGCACGAGGAACTGATCGCCTACGGAGAGGGATTGCGCAAGACGGATGTGGACAAGGTAAACATCCTGGAACAATCAATGCTGCCCATTGCCCCGACCGTGTTCCTGGCGATCGTGCGACGCCTGGAGCAAGTGGCCCTGTCGCACCACACGGAAAACACCAGAAGCATCCTGATGCAGATTATCGCACTGGATCAGGAAGTCCACGAATACAAGGGACATGGTGCCTCGGAAGCGGTTCTGCATCAGATTCAGCAACGCTGGGCGGAGGGGCCCGATACTTGTGATCCCGAAGAGACTCCGGCGCGGCCGCTTAAGCGGATGCTACTGGTGGATGATGAGCCGTTCATCCGCAACACCCTTGGCCCGGCCCTGTCACGCCTGGGGTATCTGGTGGATCTCGCGGAAACAAAATGCGATGCGCTGGCCCGATTGACGGCTACCGGATCCAACTATGACGTGGTCTTGTGCGACCTCTATTTGCCCGACGGCACCGGCATGGAGATCTTGTCGGAACACCGGAAGGGGGAGAGCAACACACCGTTCATCCTGATGACGGCCTATGATAGCCCCCGGCTGGATGATATTCTGGGATGCGGCAACGAGCCCCCTCTGCTATTCAAGCCCTTCCGGATGCAGGATCTGATGAACATTATCAAATCAGAAATATACCCGGAGGCGAATCTAATAAGATCGACATCACCGGACCGGGCCCCTCCTTCGGTCTCATCGGCCGGGCGAAGGACCAGGGTTCTGATCGTGGACGACTCTGTGGTGATCCGCGAACATGTGGTGTCACAGTTGAATGAACTCAACGGCATTGAGATAGTCGGACAAGCCGGCTCGGTGGAAGAGGCCATCAGCGCTCTGCGCCAATTCAAGCCCGACATAATGACGCTGGACATGCGGCTTCCTGATGGTAGCGGCCTGGATATTCTCCGACTGATCCAGCGAGAGGGTCTCTCCACGGCCGTGATCATCCTGACGAGCTACCCTTATCCGCAGTACGAGGTGCGTGCCCGTGCCGCAGGCGCCTATGCGTTCCTCAACAAGGCCCGGGATTTCGGCAAACTCGTTGATCAGATGCAGGCGCTGATTACAAGCCAAGGCAAAATGAATTGAGAAACAAGGTCACTGGCGTTCCATTGGACGCCGGTTGCTGGGTTGTTGATTGTCAGTTGTTGGAAAACTTTGCAATCGCACCCAGCCGTGTCCATTGTATAAACTGACTATTGACCGGGTTTCTGTTGGGAGTAGTATGGTGGCGACGCGCGGAAGGTAATCTCAAGTTCAGAGGAAAGTTAAATCATGAAAAGTCCAACCTCAAAACCACCCAAAAGTGTTCCGCCTGAGCAAACCGTAATCACGCCCCAGGTAGAGCCCGACGCGCCTCCGCCCCCCGTTCACGGATTCCCCATTGTGGGAATCGGAGCCTCCGCAGGCGGTCTGGCGGCCTTCGAGGCGTTCTTTTCCGGCATGTCGGCCGACACCACAGGACCCGGCATGGCCTTTGTCCTGATTCAGCACCTGGATCCGGTCCACAAAAGCATTCTTGCCGAACTCATCCGCCGTTTCACCCGCATGCCGGTTGTCGAGGTTGTGGACGGCATGGTCGTTGAGGCCAACTCCGTCTACATCATTCCGCCCAACCATGATATGGCGCTGATGAACGGAGTCCTTCAACTGCTGGATCCCGTCGCGCCGCGCGGCCAGCGTCTACCGATTGACTTCTTTTTCCGTTCCCTGGCCCAGGATCAGCATAATCGGGCCATCGGTATCATCCTCTCCGGCACCGGTAGCGACGGTACGCTGGGGATACGGTCCATCAAGGGCGAGGGTGGCATGGTGATGGCCCAGACGACTGAATCCGCCGAATACGATAGCATGCCAGCCAGCGCCATTGGCACCGGGCTTGTGGATTATACGCTTCAGCCCGCAAAGATGTCCGCCCAGCTTATCTCCTATGTGTCCAAAGCTATCGGAAATTCCTATCGCTCGGGCACCGCCCCGGTATCCCTGCCCGAGACCGCGATGAAGAAAATCTTCGTTTTGTTGCGAACCCATACCGGGCATGACTTTTCTTTCTATAAGCCCAGCACCATCAACCGGCGCATTGAGCGACGTATGGCCGTGCAACAGATCGACACGATCGACGGTTATGTCAAATTTCTGCAACGAATGCCCGCCGAGGTCCAGGCGCTTTTCCGCGACCTGCTGATCGGGGTGACCAGTTTCTTCCGGGATCCGGAGGCCTTTCAGGTTCTGGAGAAAAAGATTATTCCCTCCATTATCGCCAACAAGGCCGAGACGGGCGGGATCCGCGTCTGGTCGTCAGGGTGCTCAACCGGCGAGGAAGTCTATTCCCTCGCTATCCTTCTAGCCGAAGGCTCCGATGCGAGTAAGAAGAATTTCGCGATACAGATATTCGCCACCGATATTGACGCCCAGGCGATCGCCAGTGCCCGCCTCGGGATTTATCCTGCCAGCATCGTGACCGACATCTCCCCTGGGCGGTTGGCGCGATTTTTTACGCTCGAACCCGGTGGCGCCAGCTATCGCATCCATAAAGGTATTCGCGATATGGTCGTCTTTTCCGAGCAGGATATGATCAAGGATCCGCCCTTCTCGAAACTCGACCTGATCAGTTGCCGCAACGTGATGATCTATATGGGTAGCGTCTTGCAGAAGAAGCTCATCCCCCTGTTCCATTACGCGCTGAATCCGGGTGGCGCGCTCCTGCTGGGGACGTCCGAAACCACGGGTGATTTCAGCGGACTGTTTTCCGTGGTGGATGGCAAGCAGAAGATCTACCGGCGCAAAGAGGATTTTATCGGCGCCCGGCGCGTAGCCACCAATCAGTTTGTTCCACTCCTGAAAGCGGTGGATGCGTCGCTTCCGTCGCGAGCCGACGGAAAGAGATTCCCCCCCATCAAACTATCCCTGCGCGAACTGACCGAATCTGAGCTTTTGCGGCAGGTTATCGCGGCGGGCGCGCTGGTCAACGAACAGGGCGACATTCATTATCTCCATGGACGAACCGGCATGTTTCTGGAACCGGCCCCAGGTGAGGCGGGCACCAACAATATCCTGAAAATGGCACGAGAAGGGCTGCGGAACGACCTGGCCACGGCCCTGCACAAGGCCGCCGGAACCGGGGGGACGGTGTGCCATCCGAGGCTACGGGTCAAAACCAACGGCCACTTCACCACGGTCAACCTGACGGTTCGTCACGTAACGACCGGCGCAGGCGCCTCTTCGGAGTCGCCGTTGTATCTGGTCATTCTGGAAGAGGCTGGAGAGCCGGGGCCTGTCCCGTCCGCCACGGAGTCCGCCGGATCCGACAAACTCCCCGTCGACGTTCGAATTGAGGCGCTCAAGACGGAATTGCGTGTCAAGGAAGAGCGCCTTCAAAGCGCGAATGAGGAAATGCAGAGTTCCAATGAGGAGCTCAAGTCGTCCAACGAGGAATTGCAGTCGGTGAACGAGGAAATGCAATCCACAAACGAGGAGCTGGAAACCTCCAAGGAGGAGTTGCAATCGATCAATGAGGAGTTGTCGACGGTCAACACGGAATTGCAGATCAAGATGCTGGATCTGACGCGGGCCAATGACGACATGAACAATCTAGTGTCCGGTACCGGGATCGCCACGGTTTTTGTGGATCTCCAACTGCGCATTCTGCGCTTTACCCCGGGCGCCAACGAGATCATCCATCTGATCCCGGTCGATGTGGGTCGACCGGTGGCTCACATTGTTTCCAACCTGGTCGGCTACGACCGTCTGGTGGCGGACGCGCAGAGTGTGCTGAATACGTTGATTCCCAAGCAGGTGGAGGTGCAGACCACGACGGGCAAATGGTACATCCTGCGGATCCTGCCGTACCGCACCATTGCCAATGTGATTGAGGGCGCCGTGATGACCTTTGTGGATATTACGGAGGTTGTGCAAACGCGGGTGGCGCTGAAAAAAGCCAATGACCTGCTCCGGTTGGCCGTGATCGTGCACGATGCGCATGATGCCATCACCATGCAGGATTTGGAGGGGCGCACCCTCGCCTGGAATCCGGGTGCGGAGCGGTTGTATGGCTGGAGCGAGGCCGAGGCGCTCGCGATGAATGTCCGCGATCGTATTCCCAGGGGGCTGCGGGCAGGGGCTTTGAACACGATGATCCAGTTGAGCCGGGCAGAGGTTCTGGCGCCATATCAAACCAGGCGAATGACCAAGGGCGGTGCGGTCGTGGAGGTTTCGATCATCTCCACCGCGTTGGTGAACGAGGCAGGCACAATGTATGCCATAGCGACCACGGAGCGGAAAAATGATGTGGCGAGCGGCTGAAGGAGGGGACGATGAGTGATCATGCTATAGAGATCCGGCAACAGGCGGAGAAGAAACTGGCGGCCCAGGCGATCGGCGCGCCTCCAGCCCGGCTCGAGGACGCCTTGCGAAACCTTCATGAACTGCGCGTCCACCAAATCGAGCTGGAGATACAGAATGAGGAACTGCTCCACGCGCAGCATGAACTCGAGGTCTCGCGGGAACGCTATTTAGACCTCTACGATCTTGCACCCGTGGGCTATTTCACTCTCTCGGGAAAGGGTCTGATTCTGGAGTTCAATCTCACCCTGGCAATCCTGCTGAGCGTCGCACGGGGCAGGCTGGTCATGCAACCCCTCTCCCGGTTTATCATAACGGAAGACCAGGACAAATTTTACCGGTTTCGCCATCAACTGCTATCGACTCCCGCGACGGGGCCGACTCAGGCCGGGCAGGATGCCGCACAGCCAGCCTGCGAGTTACGGATAGTGCGAGGTGATGGTTCGCTCTTATGGGTGGAGTTGATTGCCAGTCCAGCCCCGGATAAGGACGATGAGAAAGGGCTCCGGGTGACCGTGACCGATATCTCCGCGCGCAAGCGGCTGGAGGAGGCGCTGCGGATGGAGAAGCTGAATCTCGACGCGCTGTTCGAGTGTTCGCCCATCGCCATGCTGGTCCTCGACGAAACCACCAATATCGTGCGCATCAACAGGGAGGCCCTCGCCCTGGCGGTGGGCCATCGATCGGATGATCTTCTGCAACACCGACCGGGTAACGCCTTGGGCTGTGTTCATAGTTCGGAGGATCCGCGCGGCTGCGGCTACTCGCCGGACTGCCCACTGTGCCCGGCGCGCAACGGTATTGAAAAATTAATCACGAGCGGTGGCGAGATACACGGGGCCGAGGTGGAGATGGAGTTGATGCGGAACGGCGCGCCTCAGAAGTTTTGGATTGAGATCGGAGCCGAATCCGTCCAGATCAACGGCCGCACGCATGTGTGCGTCGCCATGGAAGACATCAACTCGCGCAAGCAGGCAGAGAAGGCGCTGCGGGAGAGCGAAGAGAAATACCGCATTCTGGTCGAGACGACGAATACGGGGTTCCTCATCCTGAACAATGAAGGTACAGTCATCGATGCAAACGCTGAATACGTGCGTCTAACCGGCCACCGCGAACTGGGCGACATACTCGGCAAGACGATCAGCGAGTGGACTGCCAAGTATGATCAACAAAGAAACGCAGCGGCTGTGGCCCAATGCGTCAAGACTGGTTTTATCAGGAACTTCGTCATTGATTATGTTGACGGAAACGGTCGGATCACCCCCGTTGAGGTCAATGCAGCCATCGTTGAGGCCAACGAGTCGATTCGTATTGTATCGCTCTGCCGCGACATCACCGAGCGCAAAGTGGCGGAGGAGGCGCAGGCCAAACTCCAAGATCAGCTGAACCAGGCGCAGAAAATGGAATCTGTGGGACGGCTTGCCGGCGGCGTGGCGCATGACTTCAACAACCTGCTCATGGGCACCATGGGATACGCCGAAATGTGCCTGGACCGTCTTCCTGGGGATCATCCCCTCCGCGGCTACTTGAACGCGATCATCTCAACCTCACAGCGCTCGGCCGATCTCACCCGGCAATTGCTGGCCTTCGCTCGTAGGCAGACCATTGTACCTAAGGTCCTGGACCTGAACGACGCCATAGCAAGTATGCTCAAACTGCTATGCCGCCTGATCGGCGAGGATATCAGCCTGGTCTTGATGCCGGGCGCGGGGTTGTGGCCTGTCAAACTTGACCCGTCTCAGATTGATCAGATCCTGGCGAACCTGTGTGTCAACGCCCGGGACGCCATCACCGACGCCGGTAAAATCACCCTCGCGACCGCCAATGTCATGATCGATCAAGCCTTTTGCGCCGATCATGAGGGACTTGTTCCCGGTGCGTATGTTCTGCTGACGGTCAGCGACGATGGGTGCGGGATGGATGAGGCTGTCCTCGCGAACATCTTCGAGCCGTTCTTCACCACCAAGGACGTCGACAAGGGAACCGGTCTTGGGCTGGCCACGGTATACGGCATCGTCAAACAGAACGGCGGGTTCATCGATGTCGAGAGCGAACCGGGCAAAGGCACAACCTTCAAGATCTACGTGCCGCGGTTCGCAGGGGATGGCCCGAAAGCTGCTACCGCAAGCAAAGTGGAGGCGCCCCGTGGTCGCGGAGAGACAGTGCTCCTGGTGGAGGACGATAAATCGATTCGCGAGACGTGCGGGTCGTTTCTGGAAGCACTCGGGTACAAGGTCCTGGTAGCGGCACTGCCGACCGCCGCTCTGGGCATGGCGGCTCTTCACGAGGGCGACATCCATCTCTTGTTCACCGATGTGGTCATGCCCGGTATGAACGGACGGGCACTGGCCGAACGAATCCTTGCGAACCGACCGGCCCTCAAAGTCCTGTTCATGTCCGGCTACACGGACGATGTGATCTTGAGCCAGCAGGCACCGGCCAATGGACTGCACTTCATACAGAAACCCTTTTCGCGCGACGACCTGGCCCGCAAGGTGCGCGAAGTGTTGGACAATAACATGCCCTTTGCTTCGACTATCCCCTGCTGAATGAATTTCTTACAGAGATGGGTACAGCGCCTGAAAATCGCCAATCCGCCTTGAAAATGCCGCAACGATGTCAGGACTCAAGTGCTGTCCACCGCTTGCAATAATAAAATCAGCGGCCTCGTCATGAGTCATGGCCAACTTATAAGGGCGCTTTGACCGCATGGCATCATAGATATCAGCCACGGCCACAATGCGAGCGGAAAGGGGTATGGCGTCGCCGCTCAGACCTTCAGGATACCCTGAGCCATCAAACTTTTCATGATGGGACTGCGCGATATCGATTCCCATTGCAATGAAGGAATTGCCTGGAAACTCAGCATGAACCGCCGCGAGCGTTTCCGCTCCGATCGTCGTGTGACGCCTCATTTCTACAAATTCATCCGTGGATAGCTTTCCCTGTTTCATAAGAATGGCGTCCGAAATCCCTACTTTACCAATATCATGGAGGGGAGCGGCTTGATACAGGTTCTCAAGGTACTGGTCCGTGATGATGCTCGCATAACGCGGCAAGCCCCGCAGTTCGTTGGCCAATATCCAGCTCAACGTTTGAACACGCTCAAGGTGCTGACCGGTATCGCTATCGCGTGATTCAGCCAGTTTTGCCAGCGCAAAGATGGTTGCCATCTGGGAGCGGGAGATCTCCTTTATTTTTTCCTGAACAAGATCCTCCAGATGATTATTATGCCTCTCCATGTCGAGCTGAAGCTTCCGCAGACGGAGGTGGGTCTCAACTCGCGCACTAACCTCTTCAGCCTGAAATGGCTTGGTCACGTAATCCACCGCGCCCATTGAAAACGCCCTCAACTTATCGACCGTCTCAGTGAGCGCTGTAATGAAGATCACGGGAATGTCCTTCAGCGCGGCGTCCGCTTTCAGCCGCTCATACACCTCGAACCCGTTCATCACAGGCATATTGATGTCCAGCAGAATGAGGTCGGGCGGATCGGCCCGCGCAGCCATAATGGCGAGTTGACCTGACAGGACAGGCCGCGACTCAACCCCCCGTTGTCCGAGAATCTCAGTAAGCAACTCAAGATTAGCTGAAGCATCATCCACAATCAGGACGTTGGGCGGGGTGTGTGTTTTATTCATCATGTTCATCCTTTAAATTCAACAGTTGAGATAACGCGTAATACTCATAATTCTCAACCAATTTTTGAAGGGGTCGAGCAATATCCGGCGCCGTCTCGGTCAGTTGGTGAATCAGACTAAGCAACTGCTGCTGGCGGCAACCGAGGGCCGCGACACGAAGTTGATTTCGCATCTCACTGGGCAGGCCAGCCATCATCTCCCGCGTCAGGACCTGCAGACGATCCGGATGAACTTCTTCCGGGCGATCTACTTCTGAGTAGACGTAGCGAATCCCTGACAATTTTTGAATATGGTCGAACAATACACGCGCCCGAAACGGTTTTGCCAGAAAGACGTCTGTTCCCGCAGAAATGGACCGGTGGCGAGTCTCATCACTGGCGCTAGCGGTCAGAGTGATGATTTTGACTCCGTCCCCACCGGGTTTATGACGGATCTGGCGAATAGCTTCATCACCTCGCATGACGGGCATCCAGTCATCCATCAGAACTACTTGCGGCTGACTACAGGTGAAGACCGTCACCGCTTCCAAGCCGTTGGTGGCCTCAACGACGTCAAACCCTGCCTCGCCAAGCAACTGAACAAGAAATTGTCTGCTAACTGCATCATCCTCCGCGACCAGTATCCGGCAGTTCGCCTGCCCCTCTTCGAGGCGCAGAACATGACGCCTATCAGGCTGATCTATCGCCGCCCCGTCTTTGACGGGAATCTTCAACCGGAAGACACTGCCCTTACCCACTTTACTGACGACCGTCACGTCTCCCCCCAGCAGTCGCGCAAGCTGACGGCTGATCACCAGACCCAGCCCCGTCCCGGAATTGCTTTTACGCCCTGAAGAGGTCTGCTCAAAGGGGACAAACAGCTGGCTCATCTCTTCCTCTACAATGCCCGAACCGCTATCTTCAATGGCAATATCCAGCCACTTCTCGTTCGCCTCTTTTTGCTCGATCGATACCCGCAACTGGATTGCACCTGAGGCGGTGTACTTGACGGCATTGCTGAACAAATTTACAAGGATCTGTCTCAGTTTCTGTTCATCGGCGAAAAGATAGCGAGACACTCGCTCAAGGCCCTCTATAGTGAATGACAGGTGTTTCGCTTCAGCCCGGATTCGGAAAATGAGGGTGAGGTCATTGATCAAGGCATGAAAATCGAAGGATAGCGGGAACAGCTCCATCCCGCCTGCCTCAATCTTGGACAATTCCAGAATATCATTCAGCAAAGCCAGTAAATGTTCGCCACTGCTGTTGATAATCCCTACCCGCTGCATTTGACTGAGCGTCAGCCCCTGATCTTTCTGGAGCAGTTGTGAAAAACCAAGAATGGCGTTGAGCGGGGTGCGAATCTCATGGCTCATGTGGGCGAGGAACCGGCTTTTTGCCTTGTTTTCCTGATCGGCACTGGCCGCCTGCTGTTTCGCCTGCGCGGCAGTGATGCCAAGCAGCGTGTTCGCCTCGATCAAAGCTCGCGAGTTCTGCTTCGAGACGGTCACTTCCCAATTCGTACCCGTCATACGCAGGGGGTGGCCACCGGCATCACGCTGAACCAGAGCAAGTGCGCGGATGTCATGGATCGTTCCATCCGGCCAAAGGACTCGGAACTCCGTGTCAAACTCCTTTTCACCGCGGAGCGCCATCTGAATTTCAAGATCCCCCTGCTTCCGGTCATCCGGATGCAACCCCGCCTGCCAGGCCGTGTAAGCCCCGTCAAATGCATCCGCAGTAATTCCGTAGAGCCGATACATCTGGGCGTCCCAGACCAGGATATTGTTCACAACATCCCAATCCCAAATCCCCACCTTGCCCGCACGCGTGGCGAGCGCCAGTCGTCCAGACATGTCACGCAAAGCCGCTTCGGCTTTCTTGCGGTCGGTGATATCAGTGATAATCGAATGCAGAACCATGCGCCCGCCAAACTGAATCCGGCTTGACGCCAATTCCACGTCCTTCAGAGAGTTGTCAGCCAGACGGTGCTGAAACTCAAACAGCTTACCCCGCATCTGGGGGACCGACGCCATCTTCGCCCGAATCTCAGATAGTGCCAGGGAGTTGATGTCCGAGATATTCATACCCAGAAGCTGCTCATGCGGGTAGCCATAAAAACTCACGGCCGAGGCATTCGCATCGATGATCGCGCCATTTTCAGGATCCACCAGGAGCATGATCGCAGAATTATTGGAAAATTGATTCCGGTACGAGGCTTCACTCTCCCTCAAGTTCACCGTCAACTCTTCAGCCAACCGCTGCGCATTGATCCGGGTCTTCTGCAGCACGCGAATCAAGGCAAATAGTAAAATGGTGATGAGCGCACCGCCCACCAGGGCGAGCCATATCTTCGTGTACTGCACCGCAAAACACCCGACCGCATCCTGCGTCAAACGCAGCGTCCACCGATGGCCATTCATGTCAATTGGCACCTGTCGCTCGAAGCGCACGCCTCGACTTCGCCTCCCCTTATCCGAAGCCGACCTTTCTTTAAAAAGCAAATTCTGAGGCAAAAGCTGGTCGCCATCAAAAAGCTCGATATGGAGATTCTTCGCTTTAAGCATCTCACTATCCCCCAGAATCCCCAACATCAGATCAGTCATCCGGTAGGGGCTGTAGACCCACCCATAGATCGCGGCACGGCGCTGCTCGACGGTGGCAACGGCCATACCTTTACGATAGACGGGGACATACATCAGCGAACCCGCCTGAACGTCCTCGCCCATTTCCTGGACCAACACCACTTTCGCGGAGAGTGCCGCCGCATCCGTATCCCTCGCCTGCTCCATGGCCACCCTTCGCACCGGATCCGAGAACATGTCATAGCCAAAGGCCCGCAAATTACGTCCGGAAAAGGGCTCCAGATAGATGATGGAGGAATAAAGCTCCCGGTCCCCCTCCGGGTTCACGGCGTACTCCGGAAAACCCTCGCCACGGATATCCTGTACATGCCGGGCCAGATCTGCCCGCGGAATCAATAACGAGAACCCGATCCCCTGAATGCCGGGGAGTTGCTTGTCGAGTTTCTGATACTGGCTGAAAGTATGCCAATCCTCGCGCGTGACCTTGTCTGATAGTTTAAACAATGCCGCGCTGCTCAGCAGAATTCGGGCATGATCACCAAGTCTGTTCGCAACGGTAATGCGAATTTCGCCACAGTGAGAAGTAAATTCCAACTCTGCAAACCGGTCCAAACTCGATTTCATGGAGAAGGCCGCCATGATGGCGAACACCAAGCCGCTTCCCAGAACAAGCCAGGAAATAGATTTTCCGGGAGTCACGGAGTCTCCAACACATGGCACAGCGTCACTTTTACTTGCTGGATTTGATTAATAAAGAATTCCTTTTTCACTTCTGATTTTGATCATATTCAAAGTTTATCAGGTGTGTCGAGACTTCAGTGAAGACGGCCCAAAGAACGGGCGAACACTCCGGAAGGTTTCAGGTGGCACTTATTGCCGACTCTCTTGTCGAGCCAGATAATCGATAAAAAGCACAATGCCTCCCAAGAAAATAATGCACAAACTCATGACCGTAATAATCATTGAATATTTGGAAGGCAACAACTCAACCGCAACCATTACCAGAACCGCAAAGCCGATCAATAACCCTGATCCAACTTTCCTGCGATTCTGGCCTGCCCAAGTATACCGTCGGTGCATTTGTGATATTTCCAAAATTTCGATTTTTTACATTTTATCAGCTTTTCAGATGGCTGTATGTCGTCCAAGGTGCTTTTTTTATTGAAGGGAATGCCTTACGAAAATGGAAATTTGTAGGTATCTGGTTTATTTGCCAGAGACCATGAAGACTGGGCGCGTATTTTATTATTATCAGCAGGCCACATTGGTGTATAGTCATCGTTCATTATGTGGCCGTATCTAATTGTTTTACTTTCCGGGATAATTATCCTGCTCGCGGTACTGGCGTGGAACTGCAGGCAGGCACTTACCAAGGCCCGGAAAAGGGAACGAGTTTCAACCCTGACTGCAGACGAGTTGCGCACGGCTAATCAAAATCTGGGCGTGTTGATCGCCAGACATGAATCGGAACTACGGGAAGCCGTCAGGTCAGCTCTTGGCGCCACCGAGATCGAGA
>Ga0194056_10001328_pt1 | contig 13548 bp, 16 predicted proteins | sample SepL4413m_MetaG_FD_155458 | JGI IMG/M metagenome (GOLD analysis project Ga0194056, IMG submission 155458) | Anoxic zone freshwater microbial communities from boreal shield lake in IISD Experimental Lakes Area, Ontario, Canada - Sep2016-L442-13m | ecosystem: Environmental > Aquatic > Freshwater...
GGATATGCCGGTGCTTGATTCTTGTTCGCCATATTGTTTTTTTTGGCTTTCGCCCTTAAGAATTCTGATAATTAACCTTTGTCACCCCAATCCTATCAGAATGTCACCTCATATGGTTAACTGTACAAGTCCTTGACTTTTATGGCTAAGTATGCTAGACTGTAGATTGAAGTGTAAAGCAGGGTGGTCCTGTTTTTTTTGGTTCTTCGTCAGTTGAATACGAAACAGAATAGAAAGGGAAACAGATGAAAGTCGGTTGTAAGGTCTTTATCGGGACCTTCGTTCTCGGTCTCGCCTTTGTCGGTATGATTTTGCTTATCTCGTCGCTCGGCGACAAGGGCAAAACGGATTCGCTGGTTTTCGCCGGCGAAATGGGTGATGTGCCACAAATTACGAGCCGGGTGGTTCGTGATGAGGTGTACACAGATACAAACAAAGATGGTCCCATTAAGGTCACGATCAACCTTGGTGGGCTAACGAACACGATCGAGGCTCAGTAACAAATCCCAAAAGGGAAGAAGGAGAAAGAAGATGAAGAAGCTCATGTTGGCGGTGGTGGCGATAGCGACGATGCTATGTGGTATCGCGCAGGCGGAAGAGAGTAATGATCTCTGGATGGTGAGTGGGAGGGGCGCGATGTTGGCTTATGCTAAGCGCTCTGTCTCGGGTTCGGTCGGCTTCTGGTCGATCAGCTCGGTTGGTGAGTCCAGTGTCACCAACTATGCCTACGTGAACCTGACCGGCGACGGCGACGTCTTCAAGGTCATCGCGGGGCTGAAAACGCAGGAAGTGTCCATTTCGGTCGCTCGGGCGACGGACAGGGTTGGCATTTCCGAAAGCATCAACACCAAGGAGGGCTGGAGTATTCTCTCCGGCTACAACTACGGTTACCTCGAGAAAAACTCTAAAGGCGACTGGGTGGTTCCACCCAGTTTGCTGATCGTGAAGCTTCGTCTGAATTATCAGTCGCCCATTTACATCAAGGGGGCTGTCTCGGCGAAGATAATCACCAGGGACGAAAACGGCAACGTGGTGGATACGAGCAATCTCGATGTCTACAACGGCATCGTGTTGTTCCCAAACCAATTCCTTGGACGTAACGGCGAACTCGCTGTGACGGTGGACCAAGGTGGTGGGCGTTACACGACGGTCGTCGGAGACCTGCGGGATAACAAGAAGACAGACGTCGTCACGGTGTCGGCGAAGGTCGATTCCTTGATTGATGGTTTGATCATCTTGCCGGATGATTCGGCTTACTTCGATGTGATGCCGGAAAGCAATGAAGGTCATGGTGAATCACCGCTCATTTGCGGAAAGTTCACCAAGAGTATGACTTTCTTGCTCCATGCCAAGACCACAGAAGGTCAGGTGGCACGTGGGGTGTGGTACCGGCAAGATGGCGCCGACTCGGGGGATTGGCAATATTCACCCGTCAGTCAAGCCGTTGGATGCGCTGAAATACAAATCGTGAAGCCTGATGGCTACGATTTCGTGATTGACTGGGACGGCTTCGATGACCAGATCTACCACTGGTACAATTATGGCGGTGGTGGCGGTGGTCTGGTCGTCGTCGGCGAGGGTTGATTCTGTTTCGTATCACGTTCGTATCACGTTTCGTTGAGCCGGTTCCTGTGTGTTTTGCACAGGGCCGGCTCTTAATTTGTCTATTTTTCTGTTATAATGTTTTTATGGACAAAGCTTATAACTGGTATAGTACATTAATAAGACCTACTTGGTCACCACCATCTTGGCTTTTTGGACCGGTGTGGACTTTTTTATATATTTTAATTGCTATTTCTTATGGCAAAGTTTTGTGGATGTTTATTCAAAAACAAATAAGTTGGGTAATTATTCTGCCTTTTATTCTAAATTTAATTTTTAATTTTTCTTTTACCTATTTGCAATTTGGTTTAAAAAATAATTTGTTTGCCGCGGTAGATATTCTTTTGGTTCTGGGAACTTTGATTTGGGCTATGATAGCTATTTATCCTCACGCCCACTGGATTACTTATATTCAAATACCATATTTAGCTTGGGTTTCTTTTGCTACAGTGTTACAACTGACCATTACTTTCTTAAACAGATAATTTAATGTGCCAAGGCAAATCCTCTGATTTTTTTGGTGTTTATTCCGGCATTTTTGAGCGCACGAAAAGCCTCATTCATAGTGGCGCCGGTGGTGATGACGTCGTCTATAATAATAAAAGAATATTCGGAAGTTTTCATCGGCCCGATTTCGGAATAACTCTCTCCACTTAACGGAGTACCTAATCGTTCTGAGAGTTTTCCGAAATCGGGCCAGCTACTCAGAAAACTCTCGGAGTGATTAGTCCGCGTTAAACGGAGAGAGTTATTTTGAGTAGCTGGCCCTTCACAGCTATTTACTGAAAAAGTATTTATTAGATTTTTTAATCTATTTTTTCTATTACTAACTCTGGCTTGGTGTGGAGTATCCATTTTTTTAATTAAAAAATTTTCTAAAGAAGTAAAATTATCACCATTTCTTTCTTTGTCTATTTTAATAAGTTCACGGGTGATTAAGATGCATTGATTAAAACCTTTTTCTTTCTGGCGTGATTTGGAGGAGGGAATAGGGATTAAAATTGGCTGATTAAAGCCCTCAAAAGTATCTAAATCACCTAGTTCTTCTAATATATACTCATATAGTAATAAGCTAAAATCCCGAATCAGTTTTTTATTGGCCCGATATTTTATTTCCCAAATAGCCTGTCTACATAAGGTGTTTTTATAGCTAAAGATGGCCTTTATCTTGTCTGTTTCAAAGTCAAAGTTTTCCGATCGTGGAATATTTTCAAATAGACCATCTGGACCAAGGCTTTCCAAAAATTTAACCCCCTTTTCTTTGGGGATTATTATATCTACGACTCTGTTTGCTATTTTGCTGAAGAGGTTTTGAAGACCATGTATGGTTCTATCATTCATTTTTAAATATGATATAATACAATGCATAAATTGTAAAAACATGAACATACTGGATTCTGTAAAAAATATTTTTTCTAAAGACAAAGATGAAAGCGTTTTAGGTATCGACATTGGACCATCTTCCATAAAGATAGTTCAGCTTAAAAGAAGAAAAGGCCGGGCCGTACTTGAGACCTATGGAGAATTAGCTCTCGGTCCTTATGCTGGGCTAGAAATAGGCCGTTCTACTAGTCTTACTACAGAGCAGACCTCTCAGGCAGTGACTGATATTTTAAGTGAGTCAAATACTACTACCAGAAAGTGTGGTATTTCTATACCAATGGGTTCTAGTTTGGTTTCTTTTATTAAATTACCAAAGGTAGAAGAAAAGCAGTTGGCCCAGATGATTCCTTTGGAGGCTAGAAAATATATTCCAGTACCTATTTCTGAGGTCAATCTAGATTATTTGGTTATTCCGCGTAATGAAAGTATTGCTTCCGAATATCAGAACAGTGAAGCCAAGCCAGAAGAGAAAACTATTGATGTCTTGCTTGTGGTTATTCATAAAGACGCTTTGGAGAAAAATAAAGAGATAACTCGTTTGGCCAAGTTGGAAACGGCTTTTTCAGAAATAGAAATATTTAGTTCTATGCGTTCTGTTTTGGAACCAGGTACCGCTCCACAAATGATCATCGATATCGGTTCTGGATCAACTAAAATTTATATTGTTGAAAGAGGAGTGTTACGCACCTCTCATATGATAAGTCGTGGGTCACAAGATATTACTTTGGCTATTTCCAAATCTCTAAGTATTAGTATTGAAGAGGCTGAGAAAATAAAAAGAGAGAGAGGTCTACTTAAAAAAGAAGGGGATCAAGATATCAATGAAATTACCTCACTAACTTTGGACTATATCTTTTCGGAAATAGCCCGCGTCCTTTTGAATTATCAAAAGAAGACAGAGCAGAATGTCAGTAAAGTTTTCCTAACTGGTGGTGGATCTTTGCTAAAAGGCTTAAAAGAGAAGGCAGAATCAAGCTTTAGCGTGCCAGTGGTTATGGGAGACCCTTTTTCTAAGGTAGAGTTTCCGGCCTTTTTGGAAAACGTTTTGAGACAGGCAGGCCCATCTTTTGCGGTGGCTATTGGTCTGGCTCTTAGAAAACTTCAGGATCTAGAATAATTTGCTGTTTTGATAGCTTTTATTTTTGATTAGTATTATAATAGTAGAAGAATATGGAAGTAAAAATGCAAACATCTTTTATACCAAAGAAACCAATCACGGAAAGTCGTGTTAGTGGCTCTGGCGTGAGTTTATTTTTGTTACTTTCAATAATTCTCTTTATTACCGCTATTACTTTGGCTCTGGGTGTTTGGCTTTGGCAGAAATCTCTCGTTTCTCAAATTGAAAAAGACAAAGTCGCTTTAGAAGCCGCCAGAAAATCTTATGAAGAAGATACTATAAACAATCTAGTCAGACTAAATGACCGGATTGAAGAATCCAAGACTCTATTATCTAGCCACCTAGCCGTTTCCCCAGTATTTATTATGCTTGAAAAAAATGTTCTTAGAAATATCAGATTAAAAACTATGAAGTTTTCTGAAGGTGCTGATCATAAGATAAAAGTAGAGCTTTCTGGCACTGCTTTAAGTTATGATGTTTTATCCAAACAGTCTGATGCTTTTGGTAGTGAAAACTTGAGAAAATTTATTTCTGAGCCAGTTATTTCTGATTTTAGCCCTACGGTAGATGGGAGTATTTCTTTTAATTTTTCCGCTTTAATAGATCAAAATCTAGTATCTTATGGTAACACTCTAGATTCTTCTGTTGTTCAATAAAAAACAAATGAATTTTATAGCCCCAATCATTTTAATAATCCTCTCTATCGGTACATTTTTCATGTATGTTGATCCAAATTATCGTGGACAGAATTTGGGGGGTGATACACGCAGTGTTCAAGATCTTCAAAAAGAAGATTCTGAATATCAAATATCTTTAAACAACACAACCGCTATTCGTATGAAGAGGCAGACTTTGATTGATAAGCAAAGCAAGATCAATCCAGAGGATCTTGTAAAATTAGGAAAACTTCTCCCAGATAATGTTGATAATATCAAGTTAGTTATTGATATGAATCAGATTGCTAAAAACCACAATCTTACTTTAAAAAATGTTAAGTTGAATAACGCGATCAAGACTGACCCAAACAAGCTAGGCGTAGATATTAGTAAGCATGGTACTGTCGGCCTATCTTTCTCCGTATCTTCTTCTTATGATAATTTTCAAAATTTCCTTACTGACTTAGAGAAGAGCTTGCGTCTAGTAGAGATTACTGATTTGTCTGTTACTGGTAATGATACCGGAATATATGAATTTTCTGTCGGAATAAAGACTTATTGGTTAAAATAATATTATTAATATGACAAAAAGAACCAAACAAATAATCATCGGTGCCGCAGTCGTCATTATTGCTTTTGTTGTTTTTAAAATATTTTTTTCTAATAATACCCCAAGTGATACTACTTTAGTCCCTGATCAGACAATTATCACTGTTGCTGGGAGCCAAGATATTTTAGCTCTGCTTAGTAGTTTGAATAAAGTTACCTTAGATGATTCTATTTTTTCTGACAGAATTTTTATTAGTTTAACAAATTTTGAACGTCCAATTGAAGATCAGGCTATTGGTCGTCAAAATCCATTTCTGCCAATAGGCGTTGATAATTCTACCGGCGCTCTTCCCAGAGCTACCTCTACTCCAGCTACTTCTACTCTAAGGGCTAGATAGTCTTGGGGAGGATTAAATTCATATGAGCATATTAGATATATTAGCCCAAAAGGAAATAATAAAGACTGGGGATATTGGCCCAATTAAAACCGAAGCTGAGTCTGCGGGTGTTCCTTTTGAACAGATTTTAATGAAAAGAGGTGTTAATAAAGATGCTATTTTAGAGGCTAAAGGAGAATATTACACCATTCCAACTAGAAGCCTTGGTGGTCAGCAAATTCCTTTTTCCATTCTTAAAAATATTTCTGAAGATTCTGCTTTGCATTATAGTTTTGTACCGATCGGTGTTAAAGATGGTGTATTGGAAGTGGGAATTGTGGATCCGGAAAATATTGAAGCGAGAGATGCGCTGAACTTTATTGCCAATAAGCTTAATATGCCATTCAAGATTTTTCTTATTTCCATGGCTGATTTTGATAAAGTGGTGGACGATTATCGTGGCTTGTCCGGAGAGGTGACCAAATCCCTGACAGAATTAGAAACCGAATTATCTAGCAATATAGATGACGTGGAAATAAATTCAAGTGCTTCTGAAGAAATGCTTGAGACTAAGATTGTGGAAGATGCGCCGGTAACAAAAATCGTTGCTACCATGCTTCGTTATGCTACTGAAGGTAGTGCTTCTGATATTCACATAGAGCCTTTGAAAGATAAAGTAAGAATTCGTTTTCGTGTGGACGGAGTTTTAAATACTAGTTTGGTTTTGCCAGCCACTGTTCATTCTTCCGTCGTGGCTCGTATAAAAGTCTTGTCTAATATGAAACTGGACGAGAGGAGAAAGCCCCAAGACGGTCGTTTTTCAGCTAAGATCGATGGCCGTAAGATTGATTTTCGTGTTTCTACCTTTCCTACTTTCCATGGTGAGAAGGTCGTGATGAGAATTTTGGATCAAGAAAAAGGCGTTCAGACCTTGGACAAGATCGGTCTGTCTGAATTAAATCTTTCTTATATTCGAGATGCTATCAAGAGACCTTACGGTATGATTTTGATTTCTGGTCCGACAGGTTCTGGTAAAACCACTACCATGTACTCTATGTTAGGGGAGATTGATAAGGAAGGCTTAAATGTCCTTTCTTTGGAAGATCCAATCGAATATAATATCGAGGGAGTTTCCCAGTCACAGATTTTTGCTGATATCGGTTATACTTTTGCTACTGGTTTGAGGACCACCTTGAGACAAGACCCAGACGTTATCATGGTCGGTGAGATCCGTGATAAAGAAACTGCTCAGCTGGCTGTTCAGGCCGCTTTGACTGGTCACTTGGTTTTGGCAACTATCCACACAAATAATGCCGTCGGTGTTATTCCTCGTCTTATTGATATGGGTGTAGATCCTTATTTGATTGCCCCTACTCTTATATTGACCATGGCTCAGCGCCTAGTTAGAACACTATATCCTGGTACTGGTAAGGCTGTGCCAGTAGAAGGTGGACTTAAGACAATGCTTGATAAGCAATTCCAAGATTTACCAGATGAATATAAGAATAAGTTGCCTAAATTTGAAAATGTCTATGATCCCGAGGCCTCAACTGAATGTCCTACCGGTACTAAGGGCCGAGTTGCCGTCTTTGAAGCCTTTAAGATGAACAAAGAAATTGAGAAGCTTGTTTTGACCAACCCTACCGAAGTTGCCATTTTTGAGTCTCTTAGGAAGAGGGGAATGTTAATAATGAAAGAGGATGCCATCATCAAATCTTTGAATAAGGAGATACCTTTTAGTGAGGTGGATGGTCTAGGTTTAATGGAAGAAGATGTTTAGGTGTTTTTATTAGTTTTTTAATTATGGTACAATATAACCATGGATAATATAAAAACAAAGATATTGATTGTGGACGATGATAAGTTTCTACTAAACATGTATTCTATTAAGTTTAGTAAAAATGATTATGAGGTTAACGCCGCTTCTTCTGGTGAAGAAGTTTTTAGTAAAATTAAAGAAGTTTATAACCCCGATATTATTTTATTGGATATTATTATGCCAGGTATGGATGGTTTTGGTGTTCTAGAGAGAATTAAAAAAGAAAATCTCGTTCCAAATTCTTTGATCATTATGCTAACTAATCAAGGACAGCTTTCCGATATTGAGAAGGCCAAAGATTTTGGTGTTAATGGTTATATTATAAAAGCGACAAGCATACCATCAGAAGTGGTAGAAGAAGTAAATAGAATTTATAATTTACAAAAAAAACATGACTGATTATAAAGTTTATTTAGCTGATCTTGTAAAAACAGTAGTCAATGAAGGGGCGTCAGATTTACACTTGTCAGAAGGCCGACACCCGACTATCAGGGTTTCTGGTATGCTTTTACCTCTAGTAAAACACCCCATACTTACCAAGGAGGATACCGCCGGTCTTTTGAATGAGCTTTTATCGGCTAAGAATAAGGAGTTGTTTTATAGTGAAAAAGAAGTGGATTTCTCTTATAGTGTTGATGGGATCAGATTCCGTGGCAATGCTTATTTTCAGCAGAGTGTTGTTTCTGTCGCCCTCCGTTTGATTCCTAAGAATATTCGTACCTTTGAGGAATTAAATTTGCCAGATATTTTAAAAACTTTCTCTGAAAGACAGCAGGGTTTCTTTTTGGTGGTTGGTCCGGTTGGCCATGGTAAAAGCACAACCCTTGCCACTATGATTGATTATATTAATGCTAACCGAGCAGAACACATTTTGACCATTGAAGATCCAGTAGAATATATTTATGAACAAAAACGTTCATTGATTGATCAGCGAGAAGTACGTATTGATACCGATGATTTTCCAAATGCTTTAAAAAGCATGTTTCGAGAAGACGTGGATGTGGTTTTGATTGGTGAAATGCGTGGCTTGGAAACTATTTCTACCGCTGTTACCGCTGGTGAAACGGGTCACTTGGTTTTTTCTACTTTACATACTAACTCTGCCTCCCAAACTATTGACCGAATTATCGATTCTTTCCCCGCTGGTCAGCAGGACCAGATTCGTAGCCAGCTTTCAAACAGTTTGAATGGTATTTTCTCTCAGCGTTTGATACCAAGAATCTCTGGTGGTTTGATTCCAGCTTATGAATTGTTGATAAATAACAGTGCAGTTTCTAATTTGATTAGAGAAAGAAGAACCCATGAGATAAATACTGTAATTGAAACCAGTTCTCAGGAGGGGATGGTGGATATGAATCGTTGTCTGGCTGATTTGGTCGCTCGAGGAGAAATTACCATTGAAAACGCCTATCAATTTTCTTTCAACCCAAAAAATTTGGAAAGGTTATTATAAAAAACAAAGATGATTTTCAAATATAAAGCAATAGATACTGATGGATCTAAAAAAGAAGGCACAATTGAGGCTGTCAGTATTGAAGTGGCCATTGGTTCCTTGCAGAAGAGAAATTTGGTTTTGTCTGATATTACACCGGTAGAGGATCGGTCTTTTCTCGAGAGAAAGATTTCTTTCTTTGATCGAGTTACCAGCAAGGACATCGTGATTCTGTCTAGACAGATGTCCACTTTGTTTGAAGCTCAAGTGTCGGCACTCAGAGTTTTTGAACTTTTGTCTAGTCAGGCTGAAAAGCCTTCAATCCGAAGAAAGTTAGGCGAAATCGCTAGTGAGTTACAAGGTGGTAGTACTATTTCTGATGCTTTAGCCAAGCATCCAGAGATGTTTTCCGCTTTCTATGTGAACATGGTTAAATCTGGTGAAGAGTCTGGAAAACTTGATCAAACCTTACTTTATTTAGCTGATTATTTAGACCGAACCCATGAGGTTACTTCTAAAGTAAAAGGGGCGTTGGTTTACCCGGCCTTTATTGTGTTTACTTTCTTTGCTGTTATGATTTTGATGTTTACAGTGGTGATTCCTAAAATTAGTTCTATTTTAACTGACTCCGGACAGGCAATACCAATATATACACAGGTAGTTCTTTCTGTTTCTAATTTCTTTGTAAGTTATGGTCTTTTCCTCTTAATCTTACTGGTCATCGGCGGTTTCTTTTTGTGGCGCTATAGCAGAACAGATGCCGGTAGATATGCTTTTGATCGTTTTAAAATCTCTATTCCAGCAGTTCAGGTCCTTTATCGCAAATTATATCTTTCCAGAATTGCTGACAATATGAATGTGATGCTTATGTCTGGGATACCTATTGTTCGAGGCTTGGATTTAACCTCAAAGATTGTAGACAATAAAGTTTTTGAAGATATTTTAACTCAAGCCGTAGAAGATGTTAAAACCGGTAGTTCTGTTTCTGATGCACTGATGAAATCAAAAGAAATTCCCGGGATATTTATCGCTATGGTTAAGATTGGAGAGGAGACTGGACAGCTTGGTAATATTTTGAAGACATTGGCTAGTTTTTATCGTCGAGAAGTGGTAAATGCTATTGATACCGTCGTTGGCCTCATTGAGCCAGTCATGATTGTCTTCCTAGGTTTTGGTGTGGCTTTCCTTCTTGCTTCAGTCCTTGTCCCTATCTACAATATTTCAAGCGCGATGTGATTTTTAACACAACCGCCCCGTCTATCAGAATAGACACCCCTCCTCAACTGAGGAGGGGGTCTGAATCAGACTTCCTCCTTAGCTAAGGAGGAATGTCATTCTTATGACAAGGCGGTTGGCTCTCCGCCTATTCTTAGGAGGAGTACCGAGTCGGCGAGGGGAGGTGGTTTGTTAAGTTTTCCACACTTTTTATTGTTGCTAGTTTGTTTTATGTTATAATAGATATCGAGCTAAGCATTTAATTTAGCTTCCAAGAAGTTTTTGGTCGATCTCATTTTTGTCACCCTTACGTAAGGCGATAAAAGAGTCAAAAATAATTGGAAATTTATAAAGTTTTAATTAGGTTTATAATTAATTTATGATAAAAAATTCAAATAAAGGTTTCACCCTTATCGAACTCCTCGTCGTTATCGCTATTATCGGTATCTTGTCTGCTGTCGTTTTGGCATCACTCAATACTGCTAGAAATAAAGGAAAGCAGGCTTCTGCTCAAGGAAGTATGTCTTCTATGCGCGCTCAAGCCGAACTCGCTAACACCGCTGGTAGTTATTCTTCTACACTTTGTAGCGTAGAATTGATATCACTTATAAATGCTGTAAATAGTCAGGCATCACCTAAGACCGTGGTTTGTAATTTGAATACCGGGTTTAATTCATGGGCGGCATCTATCGATCTTACTGGCGTAGGCGGTGCAACTACTACTACTTCTGCCAATTTCTGTGTAGATAGCACTGGTTTTGCTGGCGGTAGAATTACTGCTGGAGTTGTTGGTTCAAATGCAACTACCTGGACGTGCCCAACCTCCTAATTTTATAAAGATTTTTTGTCTAAAAAACAGCCCCAGAAATGCGGGTTGTTTTTTTAATTGCCGACGACTTATAGTGTGCTATAATATCTTATATAAGCTAATCATTTAATTTAGCTCTTATAAAATATTATTATGATAAAATTAAGAAAAGAAGAAGGTTTCACCCTTATCGAACTCCTCGTTGTTATCGCTATTATCGGTATCTTGTCTGCTGTTGTTTTGGCATCACTAAATACTGCTAGAAATAAAGGAAAAGATGCTAGTGCAAAAGGTTCGTTGTCTTCCTTAAGAGCTTCTGCTGAAATTTATTATGCTAACATTAACTCTTATGGTCCAGCTGGTGCTGCTGTTACGACCGCTGGTGTGTGTGGTGATAGTGATGTAACCAAATTAATGAGTGCCGCTCAAACACAAACTGGAAACGCTGCTGTTTGTACTCATAATGCAACAGCTGGTGCTGCTGCAACAAGTTATACTGTTTATGATCTACTTACTAACACTCAGTATTTTTGTCTTGATAGTACGGGGTTTGCTGGTGAAATTGCTAACTTAACTTCCGGATATACAGCAGGTTCAAAGTGTAAGTAATTTAGTAGTTGTTTTTAAAAAACAATCTGTATAAAGCGGGTTGTTTTTTTAATTGCGGGGGTTTTATTATGTGCTATAATATTTAAATGAAAAAAGGTTTTACACTCATTGAACTTCTTGTTGTTATTTCTATAATTGGTATTTTGTCTACTGTCGTCTTGGCATCATTAAGTAATGCAAGAGGTAAGGGGAATGATGCAAGAATCCAAAGCCAATTATCAGGTATGAGAGCGCAAGCTGAGTTATACACTGGTACTGGTGCTGCTTTTGGTCTTGCGGTTTGTGCCACCACAGCTAACACTTTGTTTGATACAGCAAATAATGGTCTTGGAAAGTTACTTTCCGGTATGACATTAACTGATACTCTTTGTGTTTCCGCTGCTGGTCTTCCTAGTGATGGAAAGGTCTGGGCTGTGGCTGCTAAAACAACTACTGGTGCATTTTGTGTAGATAGTACTGGTTATTCTAGCAGTAAGAATAAATCGGGAACTGCTTACACCACTACAGCCTCAGCTCTGACTGGAAATAGTTGCAACTAAAAGTAATTTTAGGCTTAATTAAGTTTAAATAAAAAAGCCTCATCTTATAAAGGCTTTTTTATTTGGGTTTTTACATGGGGGATGATATAATAGTGTGATGAAATTTAAAAAAGGTTTTACCCTTATAGAAATAGTAGTTGTGATTGGTATCATCGGTGTTTTGACGGTGATTATTTTACCATCTTTAAGTAACGTAAGAGCTAGAAACAGAGATACAGAAAGAATTTCTGATATCGGAACTATTCAACTCGGCTTATTAAATTATTATAGTAAATATGGTTATTATCCACAGATATTAGATAAAGCAAGTACTACACTTAAACAATTTATCACCCCCGAAGCTTTTATTGATCCAAGTGGTAATGATTATAATTATGTCCCCCTTAAAAGAGGTAGTGGTACCAAATGTACTTATTATCATCTAGGGACAACTTTAGAATCACAAACCGGGCAAATAAATAGTACTGATACTTTTTCTACTGTGGGTACTATTTCTAATGGTTATCAATACTGTGGTACTTATTCTGGATCAGGTATTGCTCCGCCTGATTTTATATCTAATCCAAAGGTTTATAACTATAATGTTCATCCCTAAATAAAAGATATGATAACTGTAGATATTATTTTTTATATTTTAGTTTTTATTTTTGGAACTATTATTGGTAGTTTTTTAAATGTTTTAATCTTGCGTCATAATACTGGAGTCTCGGCCATGAAGGGGAGATCATTTTGCTTTTCTTGCGGTAAAAAGCTGGGGCCGTTTGAGCTTGTGCCGGTTTTAAGTTTTCTTATACAGGGGGGAAAGTGTCAGGGTTGTCAGAGCAAGATTTCTTGGCAATATCCAGTAGTAGAATGTCTAACCGGTCTACTTTTTGTGGGAGTTTTTATAAAGTATTTTGATTTTGTGAATTTATATTCTAATAATATTTGGTATCTATTAATTTCTCTTGTTGTGATGGCGGTGCTGGTTTTTATTACCGTTTATGATATCAAGCATAAAATAATCCCTGACGGCTTGGTTATTACTTTTGGTATTTTAGCTTTGTTAAAAATAGTGGCAGATTTTTTCTTAATGACCAGTACTCCGGCTGAAATAAAATATCATTTAATCTGGTATTTACTGGCTGGCCCTATTTTGGCTGCTCCCCTTTTCTTTATCTGGTTATTCTCTAAGGGTAGGTGGATGGGCCTAGGTGATCCCAAGCTTGTCCTCTGTATTGGCTGGTTTCTGGGGCCAGTTATGGGTTTATCCGCGGTGATTTTAGCTTTTTGGACCGGAGCGGCTTATGGTTTAATTCTTTTAACATTATCCAAGTTTAGCTGGCACGGTTTAAAAATAAACGGTAAAACCGAAGTCCCTTTTGCTCCTTTTCTCGTCCTTGGTTTCCTTTTGGTCTTTTTCTTTAATTTAGATATTTTAAATCTTAATTTCCTTATACCCT
>Ga0194056_10001333_pt1 | contig 13526 bp, 8 predicted proteins | sample SepL4413m_MetaG_FD_155458 | JGI IMG/M metagenome (GOLD analysis project Ga0194056, IMG submission 155458) | Anoxic zone freshwater microbial communities from boreal shield lake in IISD Experimental Lakes Area, Ontario, Canada - Sep2016-L442-13m | ecosystem: Environmental > Aquatic > Freshwater >...
CTTTAAGTGATACTTTTATGGGGGGCATATACCTGATATAATATTAACTATTTTAGAATGAAGACTGAAATTGCATTTTAAAAGAATGCTTTATTTATTATGTTAATATGATATTCAGATTAAACAAATAAATTAAATCATTATGCGATATATTAAATCATTGTTAATAATATTATTGGTAGTTGCTCTTACCTCGTGCTCAAAATCACCGGTTACGGTCTTTGTGAACGGTAAAATCTATTCACTCGATGCCAATAATACTGTTTATGAGGCAATGGCTGTGAGAGACGGTAAGATTCTTGAAATAGGAACTACTGCGAAGATTAAAGAGAAATTCGATACGAAGGATGTTGTTGACCTGAGCGGTAAGACTGTTATTCCGGGATTTACTGATATGGAAGGTTCACTCGTGGAATTTGCAAAGAACCTTAATTTCATTAACTTTGCTAATGTGAAGTCCATTGAGGAAACACAGAAACTGATTTCTGATAATGCTAAAATAAGAAAAGTAGGAAGCTGGGTCGTTGGGTATGCACTTAATGAGTTAAACTTCAAAGAAGAAGAACTGCTTAAAATTGATAAAAGTATACTCGATGCAGCCGCCCCTGATCATAATGTTTATATAGTGAATATAACAGGGGATATGGTCTGGACTAACTCAAAATTGCTTCAGACTCTGCAGATTACTAACCTTACTCCGAACCCGAAAGACGGTGAGATTGAGAAGAATGAAAAGGGTGAACTAACTGGATTGCTGTTCGATAAGGCAGTTAATCTAGTGAAGGAAAAGTCGCCTGAAATATCCAAAGAGGACCTGGCAGGTTCACTTCAACTCGCAACTCTTGAACTCGCAAAATACGGTATTACTGAAGTGCACGACCGTACAGTTAATAAAGAATCTATAAACTTATTCAAGCAGATTATTGACAGTAATAAACTGGCAATAAAAGTGTACGGGATTTTAAGCGCTGGTGACGAAACATTCGAACAGTATTTAAGTAAGGGGATAGAGGTTAACTATAAAGATTATCTGACGGTTAGAGCCGTTTCCATAGACTATGACGGAGCATTGAACCTTCAGGCAGCTTCTATGAATGATAAGTATAAAATCGATGCCAAGAATTCTTTCCTTTATGCTACAGATGAGGAAATAGAGACTGCTTTTAAGAAGGCATCAGAAAAGGGATTTCAGTTCTACGTGAAATCGGTAGGTGATAAGGCCGTAACAAATAACCTTAATATAATTGAAAAGGTAATAAAGGATAAGAATCCTAAAGACCACAGGACCGTGGTTGAATACCTTGAGTTCGTCTCGCCTAATGATATAGCAAGGTTAGGCGCTCTTAAAATAATACCTTCGGTACGTCCTGAAGAAACAATATCGAATATAGAAATTCTTAAAGACTTTGTACCTGAGACTAATGCAAATAACCTTGGAATGTGGAATAATCTGCTCCAAAGTACAAAGTATATTGCGGCAGGTTCAAATTTTCCGTACAGCAATTACATAAGCCCGCTTACTTTAATTCATTTACTAGTCAACAGACAGCCGCTTGATACAAATATGAGCAACATTCCGAATATGAACCAGAAATTATCGCTGCTTGATGCTATCAAGGCATTCACAGTTTATGCAGCCTACGCAGGATTTGAAGAAAAGACAAGGGGAACACTCGAAAAGGATAAGTATGCCGACTTTGTAGTGCTCTCTGATGATATATTTACTTTCGATGCAAAGAAGATTAAAGATATTAAAGTACTTAAGACTGTTGTTAACGGTAAGATAGTCTTCGGTAAATAGATTAATGAGTGATAAACTAACAACTCTGCTTGAGATTCTTAACTACTCGGCCAATCTGCTGAAGGAAAAGAATATCAGCGAACCAAGACTCAATGCTGAACTGCTTATGGCAGATGCACTTAAATGCAAACGGCTTGACCTGTACCTGGAGTTCGATAAACCTTTGCAGAAGAGCGAAACAGAGATGTTTAAAAGCCATCTGAGAAGACGTCTGAACAATGAGCCCGTGCAGTACATCACAGGAAAGACTAACTTCTATGGATACGATATTCTGGTCGATAAATCAGTGCTTATTCCAAGACCCGATACGGAAGTACTCGTAGAGAATCTGCTGAAGGATATTAAGGACTTAGGATTGCAGCAAGTAAATATACTTGAAGTTGGTATCGGCTCTGGATGTATAGCAATTGCAGTATGCAAAGAACTTGAGAAGATGAACATAAAGTGTAATTATAAAGGTATAGATGTTTCTCCTACAGCAATTGATTTATGCATGAAGAATGCAGATTTTAACAGCGTAAATGATTTAGAGGTAGAGAAGTCTGACTTTATGGGACTTACAGAAATGAATTATGAATACGTGGTATCAAATCCGCCGTACATTCCTCTGAACGAATACAATGAACTCGACACTGAAGTAAGAGAATATGAACCAAAACTTGCATTGACTGATAATACGGACGGACTTACATTCTATAAAAAGTTTATCAGTATGTTTAATGCAGGCAGCGCAAAGTACTACCTTGAAATAGCGTACAATGCAAAGCCCGCACTGGAAAAGATGCTTGAAGAATACAACATAGAGAAGTTCAGGTTCGTGAAGGATTACAATAATAACTACAGAATTTTAATACTGGAGAAATGATAGCAGTAATTCAAAGATGCAAAAGTGCTTCGGTAGAGATTGAAGGTAAGATTCATAATGAAATCGGTAATGGACTTCTTGTCCTGCTCGGTATTAAAAAGGGCGACGATGAATCCAACACACATAAACTTTCTCAGAAGATACTCGACTTAAGAATATTCGATGATGATAAAGGCGTGATGAACCTCAGCGTTAAAGACATTAAAGGCGAACTGCTGATTATATCACAGTTTACACTCTGTGCCGATAACGGCAAGAGCGGTAACAGACCAAGTTACATTAACGCAGAGGTACCGGAAAAGTCTGACCCTATGTATCAGTATTTCCTTAAGCACTCAAGAGAGAACTATGCTGAGGATAAAGTTAAAGACGGAGTATTCGGTGCTGATATGCAGGTGAAGTTAATAAACGACGGTCCCGTAACTATAATATTAGACAAATGAATAATGTAACGATAATCGGCATTGGTAAAGTCGGCTCTGCACTGGCAATCGAACTAAATGCAGCAGGGTTTAAGATCGTTACATTGATTGATAAGAATCTTCCAAGACTCAGAAAGATAAAGCCAAAGTGCGGATGTAAAGACGTACGTACAACCCTAAGCGAAGATGTGATAGGGAAGTCAGACGTAATAATTGTCTGCCTTAAAGATGATAACATCCAGAAGTATATTAAGGAAATAAGTAAGTTTAACTTTAAAGGAAAGATACTCCTTCATACAAGCGGTCTGCTGACCTCTGATATCTTTAAACCTTTGAAGACTGCAGTGATTAACATCGGGTCATTCCATCCCGCACAGACATTCTCTAAGTTATCTTTCACAAATAATAAACTTCTCACTGGAATTTACTTCGGCATCGAAGGCGGAAAGAGTGCAGTCTCCTTCATAAAGAAAGCAGCAGGTAAGTTAAAGTCAGGATACGTTATTATCCCTAAGAATAAGAAAGCATTATACCACTTAAGTTGTGTAGTGTCTTCAAACTTCCTGATTGCGAATTTCTATCTGCTGAAGATGTTCTCAAAGTCGCTGAAGTTAACTGAGAGCAAGTTCCTTGAAATACTTAAACCGCTCTTCTACAATACAGCAAAGAATGTACACAGCGTCGGTGTTTCGGACTCTCTGACGGGTCCTGTCTCAAGAGGGGATACCAATACAATAAATTCACACTTGAACTTATTGCATGGAAAATATCCAAAATATGTTCAATATTATAAAGCAACTTCAAGGCTCCTGGCGGAAGTAGCGGGTGTTAAAAACAAAGGTATTAATTTAAAGAAGATTTCGGAATTATTAAAGAATGAATAGTCTCAAAGTATTAACAATATTGCTGCTCTTATCTGTTGCCTCATCATTTGCTTATTCGCAGGATGAAAGAACCGAACCAAAGCAGGAGATTACCAAAGATACAACAATAAAGGTTTATACTGCTTCGAGCCCGAGACCTTCGGGGATATTTATAGCTCCTCTGCTGGGGTTTGACGTTCCGATGAGTGAGCTCCGTAATAATTCAAGGTACTCTGTATCTTATGGTGTTAAACTTGAGTATGCTTCCATTTCAATCTATCCCGTAGTTGTTTTCGGTAAAGTAGAGTTTCAGAAATATCCGGGCAGTGATGCATTCAGGACTGCGCACCTTCTCAATTCTATGGAAACCAAGATTACTTCTTTCGGAGGCGGAATTTATATACTGCTTAATAAATACCTGAAATCAAACTTTACGATGCCTTTCCTGGTTGGCGAAGTATGTTCTTATAACATTAAAAGAACCTTGTCACCTGACACACCGATTGAAGGAATAAAAGCGACTGACTCGAAAGTGGTATTTGGTGCGGGTTTAGGGTTTACTCTGTATATATTTGATATTATTACTTCTTATAACTTCGGGAGTGAATATTCGGCTCTCTCAATCAAAACTCAGTTCCATTTCCCACTAATCAAGTTCTAATGTTTTCTTTCTTTCCAGACTATGTTACTGCCTGTTAAAAATGTAAACGGTAACAGTAAACCAATCACCGCAAAATATAACTGAAATAACGGGAAGTAAACTATTAATCCTTTGTAACTGAACCTTCTGTAAACGGGGACCATTATTATCAATTCTGAAATGAATTTAACCAGCACTACGAATAAATAAACAGGCACATTCAGGAAGAATAATCCGAACAGCAGCATTAAGTTCATTGCGTACAGTTCAAACCCAAGAAGATAACCGAGTAAACTGATATCAGCTCCGCCTCTGAACCATCTTTTCTTCTGTCTGTATAGTTCCTTTATATCAGCGCATGCATTGGTTTTAATTAAGCAGCTCCTGTTGATGGGATACTTTATCCTAAACGCCTTCTCTTCTTTTATTCTCTTCATTAATGCAAGGTCTTCTGTTACTGAAAACTTAAGGTTCTCATAGCCGCCTATTTCCCTGTATGCTTTTGCACTGACTGATAGGTTGTTCCCGATGCAACTTAACTCTGAATTTATCCCCGAACTCGCAGACGCAAATGACTGAAGGTATATCCAGTCAAGTGCCTGTAATTTTGAAAAGAATGTACCGCTGTAATCAATCATAGTAAATCCGCATATCAGGCCTGTGTCCTCACTGTAATACTTTGCGGTGTCTCTGACCCACTCAGAAGGCACTTCGCAGTCGGCATCGGTCATCATGTATAACTCACCCGTACTCTTTGATATACCGTACGATAATGCGTTTACCTTTCCTTTTAAACCCGAACCTTTGTAATCATTAGTGTCCAGCACAAGAAACTCTGGTTGTCCGCTGGTTTCTTTAAGCATTAACTCTTCCGTCCTGTCATCTGAGTTATCGTTTATGAGTATTATCCTTAGTTTGTCTTTAGGGTAATTTAATTTCTTCAGGGATGCGATACAGTTTGCAATATTTTGTTCTTCGTTGCGTGCTGCAACCAGGACTGATACCGAAGGCAGAAAATCCGTATCATTCTTAACAATTGATACGGATTTCTTTAAACCTGCATAAAATATTATGTGTAACGCAAAATAAATTGCAATAATTGTGAATACCGCAATTAACATAATGTCGTTTATTTAACTACCGCTATTTTAATAACCTTTGTCTCAGTTGAACCGTCTATCGTTGCTTCCACAACTCCGTAATACAGTCCGCTCGCTACTTTTGACACATCCCAGATAACTTCGTTGTCGTTGTTTGAGAATGTTGTGCCGGTAAGTTTAGTGACAAGTTCACCCGATAAATCGAGTATCCTGATGTTCACTGTGCCTGCGTTTCCGTTGATGTAATACCTGATGTATGTCTTTGAATCATAAACAGGGTTTGGCCAGTTGTAAACTCTGTCCTTCGGTAATTTTTCCGAGTAAGATACGGATGACTGTACACCTCTGAAGTTATTGTTTGAGAAGTTCTTATCTCTTAAATAATTCTTCCAGAGAATGTTCTGTGGTTTATATACTTTGTCTGTTTTGAAACTGTACATATATCCGTCTCCTGATATTACTGAAATTGCAAGTGTGTCAGAATAATTAAACAGTGCTGGAGTTGAATATGTGTTGGTTCCTATCTTAACAGGGAAACCGTCTATGTTCTTTCCTGTCATACTAATGCAGTTTAAATCACCTGATGCTGAAGTTACGAGTATATCGAATATACCGTCATCATTTACGTCTGCTACCGATATTCCCGAAAGAATGTTTGAATTTAACTTAACAGGGAAATTGTCGAGCAGGACACCCCCTGAGTTTATGGCATAAAGCATGTTACTGCTCGTAAACAGTATTTCCTGTTTGCCGTCTTTGTTGACATCAGCTGTTACGATATTGTTTATTGTTGCGTTGTATGATATGTTTATTCTTGTATCATTCAGTCTGAGTTCACTCGTTGATACCTGTGTCAGATAATCAATTGCTGCTCCCGATGTTAAGTTACTGTACACATTATTAAGTAAGGGACTCGTTATATACCTGTAACTGCTTCCGTTATCTCGTGAGAACTTATTAATCTGTTGTTTGGTAACTGTGTCCGTTGCATTGAACTGATTCACATTCAGTAACTTTTCGTATACATATCCATTGCTGAAACCCAGTACTACTTTAGATGAGTCAATTAACAGCGGAGCTGCGGTAACCTTATTGTTCATCGTTGTAAATGCAGTATCTGTGATACCCGAAGCGTTTACCTTGATTATACCGAGTGATGAATTTGTTGTGTTATTCTTAACCGATATTAATCTAACGTCGCCTGTGTATCCGAAGAACCCTGATGTAACGGGCATGCTTCCGTAACCGTTTAATAATAGTCCGTTTGCAGATGATAAACCTGTACCGTCATTCTTAAATGCGTATAAGTTAGTACCATTGTTAACGAATAGTACCTCTTTACCGTTATTGTTTATGTCTAAAGGAACAACCTGTGAGAACTCGTTGTTAATCGTACCGCCAATGTATTTCGGATAACCTGTTATAGGAGAAAGTGATTTGCTTCCTATCTTTACCCTGAATTTCATAGCATAGTTTATAGTATCGAATCCTGTAATGTTTATGTTGTTGTTTGCCAGTGAATAACTTAATGAGTTCGGTATAGAAGTCGGCGTAAATTCATTCCTGTAGATTGTAGCAGGTACATAGTGTTTTCCGTTGTACCAGAAATCGACGAATGAACCGTCTGCAGTGATTGCACCAAAAGGAGTATTAAAGGTCACACCTATATCCTGCGAACCCTTTGCTTCTTCAAGGTCTATGCCTTTGTGTTCAATCGTGTTGTTTATAGAATTCGAAAGAATGTTTGCATCAATAACATTTTCATCAATATGCCAGATTAATATACCGCCGCGGTAGTTTGCAGTATCCGATATATCACCGGGTAAACTCCAGTCGAGATATGATACGTCTGTTAAATTCCCGTCAACTGAATATATATCATAATTTATGAATCCAGGTACGTCTTTTGTGTATAATGTTGAGTCTCTGAAAGCCCTGTTGTGTGTGTAAACTCTCTGTCCTGTGTTAAAAGGGTTTCTGTTCCTGTTCTCAATCAGAAAATACTCTTTGCTGTTCATAAGTACTTTAAACATCGTTGAATCCTTTTGTTCAGGAGTCGATGATGATTTGACGTTGTAGTAACTGTCACCTGAAGAGATAGTAATAGGTTCAACCCATCCTAAGTAAACTTTCTCCCATGCCGATGGTTCAGGAGGGAAGATACCGTTAAAACTGAATAAAGATTGTCCGTCCATTAATCCGAACCTGCCGATAGCAGTCTTGCCTGTCTTTGTGTTGAATAAATCAGGAAGACCGAGAAAACTTCCAACGCTGCTTGTTAAGATTCCATTAATTCCAAGTTGCAATAAATACTTTCCTCCGCTTACATCAAGTTCTCTGAGTTCAGTAGAAGGAATGATTAAAGTGTTTTTAATAATAAAACCCTCCTGAGTCTGGTAACCCTGATAACTCTGTCCGTATATTTCCTGAAGTGATTTAAGTCCTAGATAAACTGATGGAATATCATAAGGTGTCGGGTCGAAACCGTAAATCGATGAAAGATCAATGTCTCTTCCTACTCCTGCGTGGAAAAGTACGAATGCAGTCTTGTCCGGGTCATACTGGGAAAAATCTATACTGCTGTCTGCAATAGCCCATGAATCCTTGAATAACTCTCCGAGTTTCAGATTAGTTTCATTCTTCAGCGGAGCATATTCCTGCATTTTCTTGGGCAAAGTTAATAATTTCCCGTATATTTCATAACTGATGTTTAATTTCCCTTTGGATGATTTATTGAAATAATTCTTAACAAACAATAAATGGTCAGCAAAATATGAACTGTCATAAGGAGGGGAGTCTACTACTGTATCCCTTTGAGTTGCAGGGTTATAATACTTGTTTGATAAGTCAAATTTTCCGTTTCCCGTAGATAATGTGTTGTCATCTTCCTGAAACTGCACTAATATCGCAACAATCTTCAGAGAATCTGTCGATTTCAAGCCCGATTTAATGAACTTAGGATTACCCGTTGAAGATAACGGATGCGATAATTTAACTCCCTGCTTGAAAATTTTACTCTGGGAAAATGCAGCAGAACAGGTTAAAATAAATACTAACGCTATTAATGAAAATGTTTTCATCTGACTATTTTGGAATTATTAATAAATTTAAAAGGCATATATCAATAAATATATGCCTTTTAATAACTTTTATAAAGGGATTTAAGTCTAATTAAAAGTTGACAATCAATCCGAATCTAAGCGTATTTGCCAGTGGATGGTTGTCTTCTGTACCTGTAATATAACTGAAATCAAATCCGTAGAGCGAATACCTTAATCCTGCACCTAAGGTCATAAACCTTCTGTTACCGTTTGAAGGATCTTCATAGAAATAACCTGCCCTTAATGCGATAAGTTTCGGGCTTCCGTACCAGTATTCAGCACCAACTGATGTCTGGAATGATTTTGCAATCCCCTCTATACCGCCTTTCCAGGATGTGTAAAATGCTTTATAGAAAGGGTCTACGTCTGTCGGTGAATTTCTGTTAACCATTAACTTCGAGAAGTCAGCAGTTATAGATAAGTCATTACCTTCATTCCTTAAAATATTGTATGCAATACCAAACCTTAACTGAGTCGGGAGAGGATCTGCCTGTGCTGCGTCAACGTATGAAATCTTAGGACCCATATTTGAAAGATTAACACCAAACGAGAATTTATCTTTCAGGAATTTAGGACCCCTGTCCATTTTGTACAACATAGAAAGGTCAAAACTTGTTGTGAAAGCAACACCGTTTCCTTTTTCATTTCCAACTGTAACGTCATTTGGAGAAAGTCTGGAATAGATTAATCTTGCTACCACACCAACACCAACAGGTTTACTTACTTTAGTTGCGTATCCGAGAGCAAAAGCAAATTCGTATGCTTTATAATCTTTGCCGGTTAAATTACCAAATTCGTCAGTCGTAATGACTTCACCGATATTCAGATAAGTTAAACTCGCACCAACCGTACCGTTAATTGATTTGATATACTTCTTTGCAGCCAAAAAATCGTAAAAAAGATCCGATAATCCTAAGCCCGGTAACCATGGAGAGTGCGTAAAGTTTATTTCTGAACCTGTTGTCTGAAACGCAAGACCTGAAGGATTCCAGTGCATTGCCGATGCATCATCAGAAATTGCTGTACCTGTTTCACCCATACCCGAAAACCTTGAGTTAGGGCCTATCAAAAGAAACGGTACACCTGTCGAAATTGTGTTCTGTGCGTAAGAATTGTCTACAGACATAATAGCCAATATAGCTAATACCAATCCTACAAATGATCTTACTTTCATGTTACTTAACATTTTACCTCCGTTAAATATTAATTATTATTATTATTATTTTAATCTTGCTAATTTACCGGTCTGAACGTTTGAGAACGAACCGTCTTCTGTCTTTACAATCACTTTATAAATATATGTTCCATTAGCTATATAATCACCGTCGGCATCTTTGCCGTCCCACTCAATTGAAACATTCTTTTCAGTGATATTAGTTCTTTTAATCGTCTGAATTTTTCTTCCTGCAACCGAATAAATCAGTATGTCGGCACTCAAAGGTGTATCAAAATTGTGCTGGAAAGTGAAACTTGTATTATCCTTCATCGGATTAGGGTAGTTAAACAGATTCGAAACCACCAGAGATGAAGTACTCTTAACTACAAAATTAACACTGGTTTCTTTAAAGTTATTATATGTATCCCATGCTTTAAACTTTAAAGTATAATCACCGTCAGGTAATCCGTTAAAACTATATTCAACAGTTCCGAACTGATAACCATTTGTTGTCTTATAATACGGTGTTAAATCAAGTTTGTTATTGTCATTATTGTTCAGAACAGCTTCAATCTTATGCCCGATTGTCCCCGTTAAATTAATACCACTGAAATCGTACAGGTCGGCGATTAATTTTGCGTTCTGGTTTACTACATCTCCGCTTCTGAAAGTCCTGTTATCCATATAGAGGGAAATGTCAGGCCCGAGTGTGTCAGATACTGCAGTCGTATCTATTCCGCTAAGTATAAAACGGTCAGTATATCCCGAACCCTCATAGGATGTGTTGTTAAAGTATGCTAGTATTTTACCGTTACCGCTGCTGTAGGAAATATCTTTCGGAACGATAAACTCTATTGACCAAAGTCCGTTTTTAACTTTTGCAGAACCTTTGAAAATAACTCCGCCGTCCAGTCTGTAATTGAAAGTTCTTCCGAAATCCACAATCGTGATGTTCTTGTCGACGTCAAGTACCTTGATGTCAATATCACCGTTAAAGTTATTCCAGAAAGTAGAATCCGTTTTTAATACACTGCCGCTGATTCTCATCTTCTGCAGTGATTTCACTATTGCGGTATCGTAGACTGATTTAGCGTTAATACTGTCAATCCTCGTAAAATACTGAGGAATACCGACTCTTAAAGTAGGGTCGCCAATCAGGCAGAACTTCATGTCATTCTCACCGATTGATGCAAGCTGATTCTTAACGTTATACATTGCCTTACCAATCCTGATGGGTAAGTTCAATGTATCTTTATAAAACATTATATTATTCCAGAGTGCATTGTTGAATATTTCGTTGTAATTAGCGTATACAGGTCTTGTTGCAGCAATGACAGCTATTGCACCTGCTTCGGGTACGAAAATAAGCTGTTCCGCAGCACTAACTATAAACGGGTCATCCCATCTCGCAAGGTCACAACTTGCAATTGTGACAATAGGATACTTATTCTTGTTCGTCATTAAAGGAATGGATTCGTCTTTAACGAATACGTGTTCGTGTGCCCATAAATCTGTACTGCCATGCCCTGTCCAGTTTATCAGTAATCTGCCTTCATTCCATCCTTTTATGATATCAACGTTAGCTCCCGGTTTTCTTCTTCCCTGCGGAGTGATAATTGCGGGGTATGAAACTATATAAATCTTTTCCTTCTCAAAATCTTTTGATGTGTAAACTTCTGCAATAGTTTCGCACTGGCGCGTATGCAGGTCGCCTTCTTCACCCTGATTGTTTTCAGTCGTCCATCCGTCATCCGCACAGTACATTATCTTCTTCTTCCAGATACCGATATTCTGGTTAGATTCATACTGTAAAATCTTATCGATTATTAAATTTGCATCGCGCAGAGAATTTATACAGAACCTGCCTGAAGAAAAATCAGTTCTGACTGCTTCGGGAGTCTGGTAGTCCTCATTTATTTCGGTTATAAAGTCATCGCTGTTATAACTCGCAATTTCATTCATAGTCGGGTCTGTTCTTTCAATCGGCGGAACGTAATTCTTAGTACCTGCATTATATATGTTCTTATAGTCAAAACTTCCGTCACCAAGGAACAGTACATAAACAGGCCTTCTTGACCAGTTATTGTAAGCATATTTCAGAAAGCTTCTCATTGCCACAGGGTCAACAAGACCGCCTGAAAATTCATTGTATACCTGATTTATATCAACTACAAGGGTCTTCAGATAATTAGGTGAACCTTCTCCCGGTGCTTCTCTCTGGGTCTTTAACCTGTTTGCTGCAGAAAGAAAATCACTCGTTGTGTAAATGATAAAATCGGCACCGTCAGATATTCCTCTTAAATTCTGATTAGGAACCTTTGACGTAATTGAAGAAGGTGTCTTATAAGAATTATCTCCCACAACATAGAAATCTTTTTTAGCAAGCAGAGTTGAGTTGTCCTGAAACCTGACTGTGCCATTCGTATATGATATAGGATTAATAATCTGTATATCAGTCTGAGTCGAAACTTTGAATACTTTTACTGTGGAAGAACTGAATGTAGACGCCTGATATTCCATAGTACCTGTTGAATCGGATGATGTGATTTTTAACAGATTATTCTCAGCAGAATTTAATCCCCGGCTGTAAAAAGCTTCGAGATAATCGTAGTAACCCGAAACAGAAGGTACATTGTATGCCTGAGTTAACGTTGCTTTAAGGTTCATGGTATTGCCGGAAGCCAGTGGATACTGAAACGAAATTGGTGGTACTGATAAACTTATGTGAGAGAAAACTCCGTTAACAGCATAAACACTGTACGCACCTGAGAAGCCTGAATTGTTATCTGTAACCGAATAATATGCATCATAAGTAGTAGTACCATTACCCAGTACCAGATTGCATTTTACATCTGTTCCCGGAATGTAACCCGTAAGTTGTTTGTTAAAAGAAAATGACTCGCCGTAACCGATTCTCTGGCTGACCCAAAGGTTACCAGTTGCACCAAGGTTATTAATTTCAGGTTCTTCAAAAAGTTTATCAACGAAACGATCAACAGGATTTAAGTTAGGAATACTGGTAGATTGTATTTCCTGCATACGCATTCCGTTTGAACCTCCGAAAGTAATCCAGTAATAGTTAACGTTTGAATAAGTATTCAGTTTATGCATAAAAGTATTGCCTTGCTGTATCCATTGATGCGGGGAAAGTCCGTAGAATAAAACATAATCATTGTCATTGAACACGCCATCCGATTCACCCGAAACGTATATCGGATTCTGTAGTAAATCTTCTGGAGCGGGTGCAGAGTTCAGATAGGGGAGTTCCTTGCCGCCGTTACCGTATATCTTAATAGTACGCGGGTCAATGTTGGCAGTGTTTATCCCTGCAGAATTCAGGAAGTTCTTATCTATCTTATACATTCCTGTTTCTTTCACTTCTATCTTAAAGAAATCTCCCGTTGCCAGAACGCTGTTCTGTATTGTGGATTTGTATGAATTAAATTCAGGTGTTACCCAGTTAACAGCATTTTCCCAGTTAATGGAAATATCCCTGAGGAATTCCAGCTCCTGTTTCGTCTGTAGCTTAGCAGAAAACACTGGACTTTTGCCGAATGCAACTCTTACTCTAATATATG
>Ga0194056_10001340_pt1 | contig 13497 bp, 13 predicted proteins | sample SepL4413m_MetaG_FD_155458 | JGI IMG/M metagenome (GOLD analysis project Ga0194056, IMG submission 155458) | Anoxic zone freshwater microbial communities from boreal shield lake in IISD Experimental Lakes Area, Ontario, Canada - Sep2016-L442-13m | ecosystem: Environmental > Aquatic > Freshwater...
GTCGTAAGTAAGTTACATCTAGTGGCTCACTAACTCCACGATTTCGAACGAGGGCGCCAGTGTAGTTTTCAACTCGCAAGAAATGGTCGGTCGTAAAACCTTCATGAGCAAATTGATTTGCCACGTTATCGCCGAGATGATCGTTACCCAGTTTTGTTTGAAAATAAACATCGAGCCCAAGTCGCCGGGCTGCAACTGCAACATTGCCTTCCGCGCCAGCGGCTGACATCTCATATTTAACGGCGGTCTTTACCGAGTCGGTATCGGATGACATAAAAAGCGCCATCGCTTCCCCGAATGTAAAAAGATCAGACATTTGAACTGACTAACTTCACCAGTGATAGTGCTTCGGCGATTTCCTTCTCATTCTGAACGGCGATAACCGAAGTTGGGCTTCTGCAATAGTCGGTCGCGATTATTCCCCGCTGTTTGAGAATTCGCTTTTCGGCAGCGATTAGTAACTCAAGATCGTTGATCCAAGTTGTTATTAATGGGAGAAATTTTTGGAGCCTCTCAGAGAATTCCTTTTGATCGCCACTAAGTAGGGCTTTTTCTGCCCAAAGATAAAGATCAGTCAAGCCACATCCGGGCTGAATTCCTTGTGCTCCAGCAGCTGCGCCCTCTTCCCAGAATATTCCGCCCCAGCCAATCAACGTTTTGACTCTGCCTTCGGTAATTTCACGAACCCGCAAAATAGATTCTGAAGGTGGATTCGCTTCACACTTAATTATTTGCAGATTTGGATATTGGTCGGCAAGCGTTAAAAGCTCTGCAACATCTTTCATCCCACCGGCCTGCGGTAGATGTTGTATTACGGCCGGAATGTGAACTGCACCCAGAATTCTTGAAATGTGAATTTTTATTTGTTCTGCCGTGGGTGAGAAGAATGTTGGCGGCAAAATATTAATGTAATCCACGCCCATTGATTGATAATCTCGGGCACGTTTTACTGCTAGTTCGGCCGAGTGGTCCGCGATCGAGGCGATAACTTGAAGTTTCGAACCTTGGCGCAAATCCATTAGCATTTCTAAAAGCGCATAACGTTCCGGATCAGACAACTTAATGTTTTCACTTGCTACGCCAAAAAACAGTACCGATTTAGTTCCAAGTGAAATAATCCATTCAACAAGTGATGCGAAGCTTTCGTAGTCAACTTCGCCATCACTTGTGAAAGGTACGGCTAGTACTGGACAGACACCTTCTATTGTGGATGTCATGGGGAATTTTACTAGTTCGCTACTTCTTAACTCTTCGACTGATAATTGCTTGAAGAAGTACTGAAGCAATAATTACTAGGCCGAAGAAGACCTGGGTATAAAAGGCGTTGATTCCTGAAGCGACGATTCCAGCATTGATTGCTCCGATGATAAAGGCACCGACAAATGTGCCAGTAACAGTTCCGGTTCCACCAAATACACTGGTGCCACCCAGAAATACTGAAGCAATCGCACTAAGTAATAGCCCACTGCCCATGGTTGGCCAGAAATATGAGACTTCAAATGATCCAGTCATTCCAGCAAGTGCAGAACAAATACCTACAAGAGCAAAGCACCATCGCTTTACTCTATTAACATTTACACCCATTAGTTGCGCGGAGATTTTATTATCACCTGATAGGAATACATGCGAACCAAATTTTGTCCGGTTCAAAAGAAACCAGAGAACCCCGGTTGCAAAAATTGTCCACCAGAATTGATTTGCAATTCCAAAAAAACTACGACCGACAAGTATTTTGTTGATCACGTTGAACTTGCCATCAGTCAGATCCGCACCAGAACCATTTGTCCAAGCGAGTTCTAGGCCAAGGAACAAGAACTGGGTTCCTATCGTGATGACCAGAGACGGAATATTAAAGGCGGTAACCAGAAACCCATTAATGAAACCACACGCGAGTCCCATTAGTAGAGCGGCCAGTACGCCAACAATTATTGGCGCACCACCTGAGACTGTCTTTGCAAAAGCACATGTTGACAGCGCCATAATCGAAGGAAATGAAAGGTCAATTTCACCAGTGATAACAACAAGCGTTAATGGAATCGCCATCAACGCGAATATTGGGGTCGTCGCTGCAAATGCTAAGTAAATCTCTTTATGAGTAAATGAACCAGGGGCGGCAACTACGAACGCCAACCACATGACAAGTCCGACGGACCAAATACCGAATTGCATACCAAATCGACGCCAAAAAGATGGGGGCCGAGCCGAATTCGCCGTTGGTTTAACTTCAGGGCTTTCTTGTGTCATTGGTTTTGCTCCTTCAAGTTTCCGGTACGAGCGACGCGGTACATGCTATCGATTAATTCATCCATGGTTATTTCACTCTTCTTGTACATGCCAGCGACTTTGCCGCGATCTAGAACGATCATTCGATCAACTGCAGGGTAAATGTGAAAAATGTTGTGGTCGATAAATATTGCAGAGCGGCCAGATTTCTTAATATTTTGGACAAAGTCCAAAGTTTTCTTAGTCTCAGATAGCGAGAGCCCTACCGTTGGCTCATCCAAGATTACAAGCTCCGCTTCAAAGTGAAGCGCCCGAGTAATAGCTACTCCTTGCTTTTCACCGCCCGACATCGTTTGAACCGGATTGTCGGGGTGAACTGCAACGGAAGTGAATCCCATGTGTTGACTCATAAGTCTCGTTGCTTCTGCTTTCATTGCTTTCACATCTAATTTGCCAAATCGATTTGAGATTTCCCGACCCATGTACATATTTCGCCAAATTGGTTGCTGCTCACAGAGCGCACGCTCTTGGTAAATTGTTTCAATGCCGAGCGCACGTGCCTTAGCAACACTCCAGTCAGTTATTTTCTCACCTTTGAACCAGATTTCACCACCATCATCTGGCTTATGAAATCCCATAATTGTTTTCACTAGAGTTGATTTACCGGCACCATTATCTCCAAGTAATCCAACAATTTCGCCTGGGTAAATTTCTATATTAACTTCAGAAAGTGAACGAACCTCACCAAATGTTTTAGAAACATTTTTTAATTGAATCACTGGGCTCTGATTGTTCATCAATAACCTTTCATGTTCGGCGATAGATTTATAAAAAGATTAAAAGAATTCTAGCGGTACTGGCTTGATTTGGAAGTGACCGGCTGGAATTTCTCCCAGCCGATCCTATTTCTACTTCCGTTTCGCTAATTAATTAACGAATTAACTTTGCTGCAAGTGGAGCAATGATTGCAACGTTTGACTTGTCAATGAAGCCGCCAGCAGTGTTGATATCCAATCCTGCAAATGCGTACTTCTTTGTTAGGCAGACCTGCAGAATTGGCAAGTAACCTTGTAGCCATTCTTGTTGGTCAATTACCAAGCTTAAGTACCCTGACTTAATCGCAGTTCCTACTGCTGGTGACATGTCAAAGCCTGCTACGTAAACTCCACCTGGCTTAATGCTTGCTGCCTTTAGGTAAGTTTCTGCAGTTGCTGTTAGACCGCCGTGATCAAGGAATACTGACTTGATATCTGGGTTCTTCTGCATTACGCCAACAAATGTTGGTGCACCAGATGCTGGAGTTGTATTTGTTGCTTGATCAATTTCTTGGTAAACAACTTTAATTCCAGCTTTTTCTAGGGCATCAATGATTCCGATTGTGCGTTGAGCGCGATCTCCGGCAGCGCCCTTAAGGCCCCACACGAATGAGCTTGAACCCTTAGCAAGGTTTCCGCGCTTGATTGCCTCGTTGGCTAGGTCTACGCCAGCTTTGTAGTTTGTTGCACCAACAAAGCCGAGGCCTTGCGCTGCATATGTTGGTGTAAGTAATGGCAACTGTGAGTTTGCGTTAGCAACAACAATTCCCTTACCGAATGCTTCTTTGATGATTGGACCTGCAGATGCATCACCAATCATTCCAACGATGCCAGCGATTCCATCTGGCTTAGAAGCTAAAGCTTCCTTTAGCTGTGAAGTCATCTTGGCTGGATCCCAATCTGACCAATAATACTTAACGTTTGCGCCAAGATCCTTAGCAGCCTGAACTTGCCCGTTATAAACGTTAACGGCAAAAGTTCCACCTTGTGGACCACCTGGGAACGCAGCGATCTTTACACCTTGACACCAACGCACAGCTGCATCTGCATTTGCAGATGTTGAGCTAACTACTGCAACAGAAGCTGATGCAAGTAGTGCGAGGGCAGAGATGCCAACTTTTAAGCGAAGTGCTTTCATATATCCTCCTGACAGGTGGGTCGAAAATCGAACCCTGGATATTTATACTTCATACTTAATGTTTAATACAGGTTTTTCCAAATGTTTATCAAAACGTTATCAAAGGTGCTCGCCGGCTGAGCGCAAGAAAAAGAACTAATAGGGCTAAAAAAAAATATTAATGCCTTAGTAGCTAGTAAGTTGCTCGACCACCAGAGATATCAAATGTGAACCCGGTCGTAAAGGAACAAGCCTTTGATGCGGCAAATGCAATTAGTTCTGCTACTTCTTCAGGTTCACCTAAACGCCCCATTGGAATTCGGCTGATCATGTACTTCTGCACATCATCGGAAACTGTCTCGTTGATTGGTGTGCGAATTACCGCGGGTGCGATTGCATTAATTGAAATACCAAATGTTGCGGCTTCTTTTGCAACGCCTTTAACAAAGCCAATTACGCCAGCCTTTGATGCGTTATATGCCGACATCCCTGGATTACCTTCTTTGCCTGCGATCGACGCCAAGTGAACGATGCGGCCATATTTATTCGCCTTCATCGATGGAAGAAGTGCCTGGGTTAACCAGACCGTTCCGTACAAGTTAATTTCGATAGTCTTTTGGAAATCTTTCCAATCAACTTCTTCAACTGGCTTGCCAGTTGGTCCGGAAATTCCAGCAGAGTGTGCGAGCGCATGAATCTGGCCATGTTCCTTAAGGAGTTGGGCGATACCGTTCTTAACTTCATCTTGCGAGGAGACATCCATCGTTTTGAATGAGGCACTGCCACCAGCTGCGGTTATTTCAGCGACTACTGTTTTTAGGCCGGCTTCATTTAGGTCTATACATACAACCTTGGCGCCTCGGCTTGCCAACAAGAGGGCGGCTGATTTTCCGATGCCACTTGCGGCTCCAGTTACCAGAACTACCTGACCATCAAAAGTAATTAATTCCATAAATTCATAGTAGTCCACGCGGGCCATCCTTTATAGTGTCCGCATGAGCACACATGATCTTAAAATTTGGGACGACCGGGCATGTCACGTAGGTGAAGGTCCAGTCGCAATTGGAAAAAATAACAATGAACTCCTTTGGGTTGATATTTATGGCAAGAGCGTTCACAGTCGCAATTTAGAGACCGGTGCCACTTCCACATATTCAATGCCAGAGGACACGTCCTTTGTAATTCCATGTGTCGATGGCAGTCACTTACTTGGTACCGCAAATGGTCCAGTTCGACGCGCTAGCGATGGAACCATCACAGCACTTCCGACTCGAATTGATGCCGATGGAAGTGAAGCACCATTTCCGGTTCGTTGGAATGATGCAAAGGTTGCACCGGATGGACATCTCTTCTTAGGAACTATGCCTTACGACTGGGCGCCGAATCCAAAAGCTTGTGGCCTTTACCGCCTCGATAAATCAGGGAAGAAATTAACAAGAGTTGTCGATGGCATCTGGCTAAGTAATGGTTTGGCCTGGAGCAAAGATGGCAAGACCATGTTTTACATCGACACCTTGGCTAAATCTATTGATTCATTTGATTACAACGATGGCGAACTCACAAATCGTAGAGTTCGTTGGTCGGTGACGCAAGATTCCCAAGGACTTCCTGATGGTATGTGTATCGATGCCGAAGATGGATTATGGGTGGCCTTCTGGAATGGTTCCTGCCTGCGCCGCTTTGATAAAGATTTCAACATCACTGACACTCTCGAAATGCCAGTCCCGATGGTTACAAGTGCAGCCTTTGCTGGCCCAAATTTTGAATCTTTAATAATCACCTCGGCCCATGATGGTGCGCCAGGTGCGGGCGCGGACTGGGGTAAGACCTACATCTATCACCCAAAAGTTAAGGGTGTTGCTCCTGTACTATTCCCTAACTAATTCCAAATTAAACCTTATTTTCCTAAACTTAAAGAAACGGAAGCTAAATGAGCAACTGGCCGTCAACACGCGAAGCGCAAGGACCAATGAAGAAATCAATTGGTCTGCTTTCAAAGCAGAATGTGCAATCACAAGATGCTGATGGTCTACCCGAGTCCCCAAAGCGCTTTATTGATGGTGCTCGTTGGAAAATTGAAATTCCATCTGTTGAGGGTCCGGCCGCATTTAAGATTGTTTTAGAAGAGGCAAAGAAGCGCAAGCTAACTATTCATCGCATCTCGCAAGGCTCTGGAATCATGATGCAGACCGATGATGAGATCAAAGAGATGGTTGCAATCGGCAAGAGTGAGAACATTGAAGTATGTTTATTCGTTGGCCCACGTGCATCTTGGGATATCGGCAAGCAACCGCTTTCATCCGCAGGTGGCGTAGCAAATCCAACGCTTCGTGGCGCAGATCAAGTGCGTTACGCGGTCGAAGATGTTCTCCATGGTGCTGATCTAGGCGTTCGTTCAGTTCTTGTCGGAGATATGGGACTTCTAAAAGTTCTCGGAGAAGCGCGTCGCAACGGCGATCTGCCAAGTGATTTCATATTTAAGACTTCAGTAGCAATGCCTTGCACCAATCCGGCAACTGCTCAACTCATGGTTGAAATGGGTGCATCAACACTTAATCTTGGTACCGATTTATCTCTGCAACAAATTGCCGCAATCCGCGCGCAGGTGGATGTGCCAATCGATGTTTATGTTGAAGGTCCAGATGATTTCGGTGGCCCAGTTCGTCACTATGAAGTTCCAGATCTAGTTCGAGTAGCCGCACCGATCTATCTCAAGTTCACAATTCGAAATTCACCAGGGCTTTATCCTGCTGGTGGTCACATCCAAGGAGTTATCGAATCCACTGCTCGCGAACGCGTTCGTCGTGCTGCGATTGGTCATTCGATGTTGGTCCGCTACGGCCTAGACCAAGTTAAGTAATTTAGCGATGCCTAATTTATTAATTTTTGGTTCTACCGGAACCCTAGGTGGCGCAACACTAGAAAAATTCCGTGCCGAAGGCTGGGATGTCACTTGTGGCGTGCGCACGGTTGTGAATGACTGTGATGTGCAACTTCCATTTACCAAAGAGGTGCTACCTAAGGCCTTGGCAGGTAAGTCTTTTGATGCCGTTGTCTTCGCCCAAGGCGCGAATGTAAATGGCTCAGTTCTTCAATCTGATCCCGAAGATATGGCAAAGCTATTTGAAGCAAATGTGACGATGGTTGCTGACACGATCGTTGCACTTATGCACCATGATTTAATTAGCGAACGTGGTCGAGTTGTAATCATTTCATCCTTATGGGAACAGTTCACTCGCCAAGAAAAGTTTGCCTATTCGGTTACCAAAGCGGCCGTCGGGGGCTTGGTTCGTTCACTCGCAGTTGATCTGGGCCGTGCCAAAGGAATTTTAGTAAATGGCATCTTGCCTGGAATTGTAAATAGCCCAATGGTTGAGCGAACTCTCAAGCCAGAGCAGATTGCAAATGTATTGAGTCAAACTCCTGGTGGAAAACTTGCTACCCCGGAAGATGTCGCAAACAGTATCTACCTATTGGGTTGTGAAATGAATACCGGAATCTCGGGCCAAAGTATTTTCGTTGATCGTGGCTTCTCGATCGCGCGCACAATTTAGTTTGCAAATTTAACGCAATTATGGCGACCGAACTTCTTACAAAGAACTCGGTTATCCCCTATCTCCAAAGCCGTGGGCTAATTTCAGGTGCTGCCACAGTTGAAGAGTTAACAGGTGGCGTCTCATGCGTAGTTCTTGCGGTGAAATCCGAGACCAAAGATTTAGTAGTGAAGCAGGCGCTACCGGAATTAAAGGTGGCAACTCTTTGGCAGGCAGATCAAAGGCGCGCAATTGTTGAAGCGCATGCAATGAAACTTCTGCATGCAATCACTCCGGCAAGTGTGCCCGACCTGATCGATCTTGATGAAGCCGAATTCACTCTGACCATGAGCCGCTTGCCGCACGAATCCACCAATTGGAAGCTAGATATGTTGGCTGGCGAAATTCATCCAAATATCGGAAGTGAGCTAGGAAAGATTCTGGCAACCTGGCACAACTTTGGTTTCAAGAATGAAGGTGCGCGTGCACAATTCTCGGAAGATTCGCTCTTTGATCAATTGCGAGTTACCCCGTTCTATCGTGCGGTCGCGGCGAAGAATCCGGCGATTGCCGCAAATATTCAAGAGTTAATCGATGAATTAAACCGCGACAAAAGCACAATCGTCCATGGTGATTTCTCGCCCAAGAACATCATGATTACCGCTGATCACAAACCAATTGTTTTAGATTTTGAAGTAATGCATACCGGCAATCCAGTCTTTGATCTCGCCTTTTTATGCGCCCATTTGCTCTGTAAATTTATGCGTGCTGTGAACCCAGACGAACAGAGCGCGCTGCGCGATACTGCTAAAAACTTCTTAGATTCATACGAGGCGATCTGTGAAATTAAGGTTTCCCAGAGCCTGCCCCGACATATCGCGCTAATTGCGCTGGCTCGAGTTGAAGGTGTTTCACTTGTAAATTACTTGGACGACGCTGGGCAATTACGTGTCACAACACGAACTAAATCTATAATTGCTAATCCCATGGCAACTTTTGCGGAGCTCTTTCAATGGAACTAACTCAGGTATTTGGCTATCAAGTTCTAGATTCCAGAGGTCGTCCAACTGTTGCAGTAAATGTGACGCTCTCCGATGGCTCGACGCACACCGCGCGAGTTCCATCGGGTGCATCCACTGGCGCCCATGAAGCAAAGGAACTTCGGGATATAAAAACTGGTTTTACCGAGCGCTTCTATGCCGGTAAATCCGTTTATTTTGCCGTCGATAACATCAATAAAATTATTTCCCCAGCGATTATTGGCTTAGGACCGGATCCCGCAAATATCGATGCCATCCTTGCCAAGCTTGATCCGAGCGATGATCACCACACCCTTGGTGCCAATGCGACGCTTGCAGTTTCACTTGCAGTTACTAAGGCCGCTGCACATGCGGCTGGTAAATCCTTAGCCAGATATCTACAGCCAAGTGGAAACTTATTAATCCCGATGCCGATGGTAAACATTCTCTCGGGCGGTGCCCACGCGAATCGAACCTTAGATATTCAAGATGTTTTAGTTCTGCCACATGGTGCAACTAGTTTTACCGAAGCCCTCTCCTGGATTGTCGCAATCCGCGAGCTTGCAGTTATCAAGGGTAAGAAGTATGGCGCAACGCATCTGATTGCAGATGAAGGCGGACTCGGAATCCCCTTCCCATCAATTGACGCCGCCTGCGAGTTTGTAACTTCATGTATCAGTGAGATTGGGCTAAAGGTCGGCTCTGAAGTAAGTATCGCCTTGGACATTGCATCAACCGAATTCTTTGAAAACGGAAAATATAACCTGCAAACTATTGGCGCAGATTTCACATCATCACAATTTGTTAAATTCATAAGTAAATTAGTTAATGAGCAACCAATTATCTCTATTGAAGATCCCTTTGCTGAAGATGATTGGGCAGCCTGGCAAGGGTTCATGGATGTGGCACCTAAAAATCTTCAGGTCCTTGGCGATGATTTATTTACTACCAATATGGCTCGCCTGGAGCGCGGAATTTCCGATTCCTGCGCAAATGCAATTCTGATTAAAGCCAATCAAAATGGCTTAGTTACTTCAACCAAAGAGGTTTTGGATAAAGCTAACGCCGCGAACTTTAAGACAGTTGTCTCGGCGCGGAGCGGTGAAACTGAAGATTCTTGGCTAGCAGATCTTGCGACCGGCTGGCGCGCAGCTCAGATTAAAGTTGGTTCAACCCACGGCGCAGACCGCACGGCAAAGTGGAACCGATTATTAGAACTTGAAGCAACCGAAGAGTGCGAGTTTGCTAAGCCTTTTTAATTTAAATTTAATTTTAATTAGAGTTTAATTAGTGCGAGTGGCGCGGAATATCGTGGCCAGAAGAACCAACCAAGAAATCTAAATCTGCACCCAGGTGTGACTGCTGTACGGTCTCGTAATAGAGCTTGCTCCAACCACGGGTGAACTTAGGTGCAGGTGCCACCCAAGCCGCTTTACGTTTTGCCATCTCCTCCTCAGAGACCAAGATGTTGATGGTGCGATTTGGCACATTGAGTTCAATCATGTCACCAGTCTTTGCAAGTGCAAGTGGTCCGCCAACTGCAGCTTCTGGTGAAGTGTGAAGAAGCACGGTTCCGTAAGCAGTTCCGGACATACGTGCATCTGAAATTCGAACCATATCTGTAATACCTTGTTCGAGAAGTTTGCGCGGAATCGGCATGTTTCCAACTTCTGGGAAACCAGGGAAACCCTTTGGTCCAGCATGCTTTAGAACTAGAACGGTATCTTTTGTAACATCTAAATTCATATCTTCAGATGCGATTAAGTAATCTTCAATCTCTTCAAAGACAAGTGCCGGGCCGGTGTGAACCATAAGTTCTGGGGTTGCAGCAGAAACCTTTAGCACGCAACCATCAGGTGCCAAGCTTCCCTTGAGTACAACAATTCCAGAACCAGCCTTTTGGAATGGTGCAGATATTGGCGTAATAACATCCTTATTCCACGACTCGGCATCAGCAATATTTTCCTTAACGCTCTTACCGGAAACTGTGATGTGCTCGGTATGGAGCATGCCTTCAATCTCTTTCATAACCGCAGGAAGCCCGCCGGCATCGAAGAATTCTTCCATCAAGTATTTGCCAGATGGCATTAAATTAACAAGTACTGGTACTTCGCGAGCCAAGCTATCGAAATCATCTAGATCAAGCTTTACGCCAATTCGGCCAGCAATCGCAAGTAAGTGAACCACTGCGTTAGTTGAACCACCGATTGCGGCGTTGACCTTAATCGCGTTTTCAAATGCTTCGCGAGTAAGAACTTTTGAAAGTTTCTGATCGTCATAAACCATTTGAACAATTCGACGGCCCGCTTCTTGTGAAGTTGAGAAACGGCGAGCATCTACGGCGGGGATTGCTGCGCTTCCAGGAAGTTGAACACCAAGCGCTTCAGTTACACATGCCATTGTTGATGCTGTTCCCATGGTCATGCATGAACCATTTGATCGTGCTGAACAAGATTCCATTTGGAAGAACTCTTCAATACTTAACTTGCCCGCGCGGATCTGCTCGCTATATTTCCAAACCGCAGTTCCGGATCCAAGAGTCTCGCCTTTATAGCGACCATTTAACATTGGACCACCTGTGATCATCAAAGTTGGTAGATCTACTGATGCGGCGCCCATCAACATTCCTGGTGGCGTCTTATCGCAACCAGCGAGCAGAATTACGCCATCCAGTGGATTAGAACGAATTAACTCTTCGGTCTCCATCGCAAGCAAGTTACGCCATAACATTGTGGTTGGACGTTGTACTGGTTCACCAAGTGACATGGTTGGAAACTCGAGTGGAAAACCGCCGGCCTCCCAGACTCCGCGCTTTACCGCTTCGGCAACTCGATCTAGGTGGGCGTTACATGGATTTAGTTCAGACCAAGTTGTTGCAATTCCAATGACTGGTTTATTTACGAAAACTTCAGAGCCAAATCCCATATTGCGGAATCGCTCGCGGTAGATATATCCGTGCTTGCCCTCAGCTTTGAACCAATTTTCACTTCGGCGGGCATATATCTTCTCGCTCACTATGGCTTCCTATCCTTTAGGGTCTAGTTGGGTCTCATCAAGTTTTACTTGACCAAATATTCGTTGGTAGGATCATCAATCTACTAGATTTGTAAATAAAGGGGAAGAAATGCGCATCGCTCGCCTTGGAGAATTTAACAAAGAGAAGCCAGCCGTCATAGTTTCAGATACCGAAGCAGTATTTGTAGATGATGTCATTGCAGACTGGAACCGCGTCGAACTTGAGAATGGCGCACTAGAAAAGGTTAAGGCGATCGATTTATCTTCCCGGCCACGTGTTGACATCGCTGGCTACCGCTTAGGATCACCAGTTGCGCGTCCGACAAAAGCAATATGTGTTGGCTTGAACTACACCCAACATGCGATTGAGACCGGGGCCACACCACCAACAGAACCGATTATTTTTATGAAGGCACCGGATACGGTGGTTGGCGGAAATGATGATGTAATCGTTCCACCAAATTCCAAGAAAACCGATTATGAAGTAGAAATCTGTGTCGTAATCAAGAAAGCTGCGCTCTATCTCAAGTCACCAGAAGAGGCTGCAGATTACATTCTTGGCTACACCGTTTCGCAAGATGTCTCCGAGCGCTACTGGCAGGTTGAACGTTCTGGTCAATGGGTAAAGGGAAAGTCTTTCCCAACTTTCAATCCAGTTGGTCCTTGGATCGTTACACCCGATGAGATTAAGGATCCACAAAATCTTCGCCTCTGGTGTTCAGTTGATGGCGAGATGCGTCAGGATTCAAATACAAATGACATGATCTTTGATATTAATTACTGCGTTTGGTACATCTCCCAAGTCATGGAACTTCATGCAGGCGACATCATCAATACCGGAACGCCACAAGGCGTGGGTATGGGATTCAAGCCAGAGAAATACCTTAAAGGTGGCGAATTAGTTAAAACTGGTATTGATGGAATCGGTTCCATCACAAACCACTTTAAAAACTATCAGGCTTAATTTTCTACAGTAGTAGAAGCCGTAATATTTGCCGCAATTGTTGCAGAACTAGTAAGCAACCCCGGACGCAACCATTACATTTCCATACGCATGGAAATCGCCAGTGCGGATTACTCCAACGGCGCCATATGCAAGTACTTTGAAATCAGCATGTGGAAGTGGGATGCATTCGGCCTTAGGGAAAATTGCAGAAATCTCTTTGCCGCGAGCATCGGCGCTTGGTGAAATTTCACTTGCAAACCAGAACTGCTCTACTGGAAGTTCGAGTGCCAGCATCTTTAATACATCTGGCACCTTAGGAAGATTTGGTCCCATGCTTAGATCAATGCAACGCACACCTTTAGGGATTGGGAAACCGGCATCTGAAATAACGATGCGATCGAAGTGACCTGTTTCGGCGATCATTGCTGAAATGTCGCGATTTAGGATTCCGGTGTATTTCATTTCTCTCTCCTTGTTATGTTAGTAGAAGTTCACGCTGATGGAATTTTTCGTTTCTGGAATTTAACTAGTTACTAGTCTGCTTAATAAATTCGTTTACTTCAAGTGGTGTTGGTGATGCCATAGCAGAACCCTTACGTGTCACCTTTAGCGTTGCGGCATAAACTCCAAATTTTGCCGCTTTGAAAATGTCATCGCCTTGGGCAAGCCGGGCTGCCAGGTTTGCACACATCGTGTCGCCTGCGCCAATAGTGTCGATGGCATCTACGGGTGGCGCTGAAATAAATTCGCTTTTCGTGCCATCAGTTACAAATGCACCCTTTGGTCCAAGTGTGATGACAATATCTTTGCACCCAACAAGTTTGGCAAG
>Ga0194056_10001342_pt1 | contig 13482 bp, 7 predicted proteins | sample SepL4413m_MetaG_FD_155458 | JGI IMG/M metagenome (GOLD analysis project Ga0194056, IMG submission 155458) | Anoxic zone freshwater microbial communities from boreal shield lake in IISD Experimental Lakes Area, Ontario, Canada - Sep2016-L442-13m | ecosystem: Environmental > Aquatic > Freshwater >...
ATGCGGCGCACGATGAGCAAACCGAGGCCGGAGCCCGCAGGTTTTGTTGTTAGATAAGGTTCGAAGATCGCGCCCATGTGTTCCGGCGAGATGCCGGTGCCGTTGTCCTCGATTGAAATCACGTATTCGTAATCATTGCAGCTGGTGCGGATGGTGATTTGGCCGTGATCACCGGGCAGGGCCTGATAGGCATTGCGGATCAGGTTGTAGAAAACCTGTTGGAATTGGCCGGGGTCGATGGACGCCGGGGGCAGGGCCGCCGCCAGGTCGAGGGTGACGGGGATTTTGCGGGACTCCAGTTCCTGTTCTAACAAGCTTAGGGAAGCGTGCAACAAAGCGTTGATGTCCTGGCGCTCGCGGCGCGGCACGGTTGGCCGCACGGCGTGGAGAAATTGCTTGAGGATCGTGTCCAGGCGGTGGATCTCCGCCCTCGCGGTGGTTAGGTTTTCTTCCAGCGGGGCGCGGTCGGCCGGCGGAAATTTGCGCAGTTTGCGGCCGAGTAACTGGAGGTGGATATCGAGGGAATTGAGCGGGTTGCCGATTTCATGGGCAACCCCGGCGGCGAGCAGGGTAAGGGCGTTGACGCGCTCGGACTCGAGGGTTTCGGCGGCCTCGGCACGGGTGCGGGTGAGATCGCGCACCAGCATGACATAACCGAGCACTTCATTGGTGGTTGCCTCGTCGCTGATCGGCGCGAGGTAGAAATTCAGAAAGCGCTTTTCCGGATAGAATACCTCCAAATCGCGGCTGATGGTGCGGCCGGGTTGGCCCATGCTCTGCCAATCCAAGCCACGGACCTGCGACGACAGGCGCTGGCCCTCGGCATGGGCCGGATCGAGGCCGAAAAACCTGCTGGCGGCGTGATTGACGAAGCCGATCACGCCATGTGGGTCGAGAATTATCACGCCTTCCTGCATCGCTTCGAAGACTTTTTCGAGGAAGCCTTTTTCGCGAATCAGGCGGGTGACGATCTGTTGGACCTCGCCGTGTTCGACGCGATCCAGGCGGGCGACGAGTTTTTCGAGGAAGCCGGATTTCACAGGGGCAGTGACAAATGATCGGTGATCGGTTATGCAGGACAGGTGAGCGACATCAGAATAGTGCTGTGCACGTTTCCTGAGGCGGTGGTGGCGCGCCAGATTGGCACAGTGCTGGTGGAAAAGCAACTGGCGGCGTGTGTGAATCTCATTCCGGCCGTGGAGTCGATTTATCGCTGGCAGGGCCGCCTGGAAACCACCACCGAAGTGTTGGCTATATTTAAAACCAGCGCGGCAATGGCGCCGGTGTTAGAACGCGAACTGGCCGCGCTCCATCCCTACGCGGTGCCGGAAATCATGGCACTGGAACCGACGGCGGTGGCGGCACCGTATGCCGCCTGGGTGGGGAAATTTGATTCTCCGTTAGATTGTTAAAATCCTAGCAGGCGGGCTGACGACGCAGCGGCAAAGGCAGTGCTTGGAGCATAGCGACCAAGCCGCGTACCAACCAGTAAAGCAACATGTTCAGCAGCGGCGACAGATTTGGCGGAGATAATCTTGATTGTTAGTAAATTACTTTCCAGGTGCAGGCCGTTGACAGATCCGGTGGCTATACCGGAGTGCGGGAACAAGGCGGTTGGTCCCGCTTAACGTGACCGAACTCTGAAACCTCATGGAGAGAATACTCATTCCCGCGCCTCCCGCATCTCTAACATCACGAGAAGTTTTTCATTGGCTTTCTCCAGCGCGCGGATCCTCTTGATATATTCCGGCAGGAATTCAAGCGCCGCGTCCTGCCGCAACTTTTGTCGATGAGGTCGAGCTGGAAATCCTGATACTACTTCACCTGGCTGGATCGTTTTTAATGCCCCCGCCCGAGCTAAAATCATGGCACCGTCGCCTATTCGCACATGATCTTTAACGCCGGACTGCGCCGCTAAAACCACCCCCCGGCCGATATGGCAACTGCCGGCAATTCCCACCTGCGCGACGATTATGCAGTCTTCACCAACCTTGCAGTTATGGGCGATCTGTACAAAATTATCGATTTTTGTTCGAGCACCAATGGTGGTGGCACCCGTCTTCGCCCTGTCAATAGTGCTGTTAGCGCCAACCTCCACATCGTCACCGATCTCAACCGTGCCGATGTGTGGGATCTTATGGCTGACTCCACCGATCTGCAGGTATCCGAATCCGTCCGCGCCGATCACGGATCCTGCATGTAATATAACGCGTTGTCCCAGCAATACCCCATTGTAGAGGGTTGCATGCGGATAAAGAATGCAGTTACAGCCAACCGTGCAGTTATCGCCAATTATTACCCCGGCATGAAGTATTGTGCCATTACCGATAACCGTATTCTCACCGATAACTACACCGGGCCCCACGCTGACATCAATTCCAATACTGGCGCTGTTAGCCACTACTGCGCCGGGGTGGATACCGGTTGGACGATTTATTAGGGGAGTGAAACTCTGTAGAATCAGGCTGAATGCCAGGCGAGGGTTATCCACCTCAATGCAGCTTTTTAACTGTATGGCTGAATCGCGCGGGGTAACCACCGCTGAAGCGTGTGATGCCTTGGCTTTCATAAGATAGCTGGGACTCTCAGCAAAAATGATATCACCCTCATCCGCATCTTCCAGTGATGACACGCCCTGGATAACCATATCAGGGTCGCCAATCAGTTTCCCACAGGTAAGCTGCGCCAGTTCACCAAGAGTGCGGACGGAAGATTGTTTAGCTGACATGGAGATACTGCTTTATGGATGGGCCGTCTGTTAGAAGGCTGAGTTTGAGGCTGAGTTCGTAGTCGGTGGCTTCGGGGATGTCGAGTGAACCGATGGCCGGACCGGAGGGCTGGGAAATAAGGGTTGTTTCTTTTAACCTTCAGGCTATTGAGTCTTTGAAGAAGGGGCCAGGGATCGCTCATCTCTGGTCCAAGCGTTCCTTTGCACTTCATCTCGTGAAATTACACTTGCAGAGTTCATCATTTCAATAGCCTTTACGTTATCTTTGATCGCGCAGTTTGCTTTTGTCCAGCTATGCCACTGCAAAAAGTAGCAAGCCTTGCCAACAATATTTGAAACCATTTGCGCTTCATCATAGGCACCATAACTGTTTTTATCAGGGCCACATTCACTTAACACAATTGGCTTACCAAGGGTACATAGTTCATCATAATCAGGAATGTTTCCAACAGCTTCATATACATCTTCGCCAACCAAATCGACATATCCTGATCCCGGATAATAGGCAGTAACCGTCGCACCCCACGCTGCATATTTACCAGGACTGTAAACCCAAATCAAATTATTTAGGCCATAGTCAATAGTCAGCGTATCATATAAATCCTTCCAAAGGTCAACATAGGCTTGGACGTTAGTTTGCTTTCCGTTATAGGCATTGATACCCCACCAGAACCAATTCCCATTCATTTCATGAAATGGGCGCCATATTACTATTACGCCGGCATCTTTAAGTTGTCGCAAGGCAATGGCAACTTTTGAAAGCTCACTGCGATAGCTCGTTTTTGCAGGACTTGCAGGAGCATTTTTTAATAATGCACTTAGGTTGATCTTTCCTTTTTCCTTAACCGAATTACAACGGCAGTTGTAACGTGATTTCCATGGACTACCCGCATGCCAGCTTATTTCTACCAATCCGCCGCCATTCCAGTGTTCTATAATTTTGCTATTAATGGCAGACAGATTATTATTCGCTATGTAACCATAATCAGCACCGACAATCGCGGCATATTTACCTGTTAATGCAAACAAGCCGCCCATCATTGTGCCGTAATCCGTAGTAATATTTTGGCCGTCGCCGCAGTGTTGCCCGCTTAATACTTGCCTGTTGTTTTTCATGCTCGTAATGTAAGCAAGCACATGGTCTTTGGTTGTATTATTAACCTCCCCTGCGGAACCAGTCCGAGTAACGAGCAACGAAATCATGGTCACTGATATCAAAATGATTGCTCGGGAATTGCTTTTGAGGTGAAGGCCGCTGAAAGAGTCGGTGGTCGGCCCGGAGGGCTGGGAAATGGGGGGTGCGGGGGAAAATGGGCCAAAGCGGCGCAAAAACCTCAACACCGAAGACGTGTTGATGCCTAAAGTGCCGAAGACCGCTTCCGCATCGGACTTCAGCTTGGAATCAACTCGTGCTTGCACAATTGCCTCTTTCACGGGCCATATGTGGCACAAACGGGCTGCCAGACAAGCGGCGTTTTTGAGTTTTTCTTCGGCCAACGTTCAAAGCCACCGCTGACCGGCGGTTGGCTGCGCCATTGAATGAGCATCAGAACGGGAGGTCCCTACTCCTCAAAACAATGCGCCTTAATTATCGGGAGGAGTTTCTCGGGATCCCTGGCAGGCGCGGTCACTGCTTCCGTGGCGATTTTTTTACCCTTGGCCAGGGCAATTTCCATAACTCATAAAATCCGTTTTACCCGTGGCGGATTTGCGCCATTGTGCAGTTATGGATTCTATGCCACCAGTTGCGATCATCGGCGTCACCGGATTCATCGGGCGCGGTTTGCCCGCATTGTTCGCACAACACGGCATGGCGAGTACCGGTGTCAGCCGCAGTGGCAACGGCAACGTGCCGGGACTCACTCGCTGGCAAACCCCCGCCACGCTGGATCTCAGTCATCATCACGCTGTAATCAACCTGGCGGGCGAGCCGATTGCCCGCCGTTGGACCACCGCCAACCGCCAACGATTTGATGCCAGTCGGGTCGGCCTGACCAGGCGCGTGGTGGAGGCCTTGCGGGCATTGCCGCCGGCCGCCCGACCGCAAGTGTTGATTAACGCGTCGGCGGTGGGCATTTATGGCGACCGCGGCGATCAAGTTCTAACTGAAGAATCAGCCCCGGGCAGTGGTTATCTAACAGACTTATGCGGCGCGTGGGAGGACGCTGCCATGGAGGCCGAGGCGCTTGGCGTGCGGGTGGTATGCCTGCGCACCGGACTGGTGCTCGGGCGCGACGCTGCGGCCTTCGAAAAAATCAGGCGTGTTTTCGCTGTAGGTCTGGGCGGGCGTCTGGGCACGGGCCGCCAATGGATGCCATGGATTCATCTGGCGGACCTTCGGCGGGTGATCGTGCGTGCCGTGTTAAGTGATTCATTGCGCGGAGCCATCAACTGCACCGCCCCGGCCTCCGAGCGCAACCGTGATTTTACCCGCAAACTCGCCACCGCGCTCCACCGTCCGGCCATCCTGCCGGTGCCTGGATGCTTGCTCAAACTGGCCCTCGGTGGTTTTGGTGGCGCGCTGTTAGCCAGCCAGCACGTCCGACCAGCGGTGCTGGAAGCCGATGATTTCACGTTCCACTTCCCCACCCTGGAGTCAGCCTTGGCGGATCTGTTAGTGTAGTTAGTTCTTTCAACTGTAGTTTTAGACACGAGCCTAATTTTTCAACACGCCGGTGCCTTTGATAAATTGGCGGGCGTTGCTGTTACTATAAGAGCCGGCGGGTTGCAGTTTGTTGTCCAGGTAGAGTTTGGCGACATGCAGTTCGCCGGTGAAGTTGAGTTCCAAGGTTGCGCCAGTGGTAATATGAACTTCACTTTGCGGGCTTAGGCTGTGGGTGGTGGCAAGCACCAGCGTGCCGTTGGTTACCATGGTGGGGCCGCTATAATTGTTAGATCCGGAGAGCACCCAGGTGCCGCTGCCGGCCTTGGTGATGGCGGTGGTGGCCTGGCCGGCGCGGTCATGAGGATTGGTGATATTGGCGGCGAGTTCACCGCTGCCGGCTGTATCACCCTTGAGCACGATGGTCTTATTGGTGCCGTAGCCGGAGATCACAAACTGGCTGGTGAGTTTCAGCAAACCGCTGCCGGCTTGGTCGAAAGTGATAGTGGCATTTTTACCAGCCAAATTCATCACACGGTCCGAGGTTTCACCGGGGCCGGTATATAACAAGGTGCAGTCCGCATCGTCTTTGCCGATGACGATTTCGCCTGCCTCCACATCGGGCGGCACGCCCAGGTTGCTGGCCGGCCGACCGTTGGCGACGCTATTGAGCGAGGCCACACTCAGGGTGCCAGCCTCGAGCACGGTCTGGCCGGTATAGGTGTTATTACCGGCAAATTGCAGGCTGCCGGGACCGCATTTTTTGATGACAAAGGCCCCTCCGCCAAGCCCCTTGGAATCGCTGAGAGAGTTCGCCACCGTAACCGGAGTGGTGGCATTGGTGGTATCCAGACAACAAATCGAACGGGCCAGCAGACCATTGTTGGCGACCAATTCTGTTAGATTTTCAAGCAGTGTGCCAAGCTGTGCGCCGGTGAACTCACCCGGTCCGCCAGCACTGATGATCAAGGTGGCGGCCGGATGCACGCTGAGCTGCGCCGGGGTCCATTGCGCGATGTCCGCGTGGTAAAGCGCCGCCACTTTTTTGATGCACAGCGTGCCTTGGTGGACGGTGGTCGGGCCGCGGTAAGCATTGGCACCCCACAGCGCGAGCTCACCATCATTCATCCGGCTGAAGCCGCCCCAAGTGCCCACCACGGTCAAGCCGCCGGGGCCGGTGATGCCGCCGCCGTCCCGGTGCAAATTGAGGTGGTTGCCGGCGATCCAAGTATTGCCGTTAAGAGTAATGGGAGCACTCCAATTGCCACTGGCATCGATGGTGCCGCCATTGAGGATCAGGGCATTGGTAACATCTTCCGCCAGCACCAGGCCGGCCCGGTTGTTCAGTGTGATGGGTCCGGTCCCCAAAGATTTTTTGGTGCCGATAAGAGTGCCGCCGTTGATGATGGTGCCACCGTTATATGTATTGTTAGAATTATTGATGGTGAGTGAGCTGTAATGTTGGTTGGGCCCGCCATTGACGCTGAGGTCGGCATTGCGGTTGTTGCCATTGTAGATCAACCGCCCGCTGCCGGTGATCGCGCCGCCAATGGTCAGGCGCCCGCCAGCCACGACGTTCACTGCCAGATCATCCGCCAGGAGCAACGACGCGGTGATGAGATCAGGAGTGAACAAGGCGTTTTTATTAAGACCGGGCTGGGTGCCGGTAACTTTGTTAGTGACGAAGGTCAGCGCGTCACCAGCCACGATCATGCCGCCACCTTTGCCGCCGCCCAGGTTGAGTTGGTTGAGCTGAAACCCTGAACGCAAATCATTGGTGACTGTGTATTTGCCAGGCATGGTGAAATTAAGGACGTAAACCGAGTGGCCGCCGGCATCCGGTGCGCTGCCCACGTTGCGATTGTCGGTCCATTTCGTGGCGTCGCTCCAACTGCCATCCGCCGCCTGGTTCCAGGTGAAAGCGTGTGGTTTGTCACTCTTGACCACCGTCACGGTGCACGTCTGGGTGGAGCCGTCCTGGGCGGTGATGATGTAATTTTGTGGTTGGGTAAAATCGCGGGGCGTGCCGGACGCGGGCACCGCCGTGGCCATGGGCGAGAGCGTGAAGGTCGGTGCCATCGCCGTCACGTCGGTGGCAGTTGGCACATAGACGCCGCTGCGGTTGCCGGCGATGATGCCCACCACCTGACCCGGCAACATCAAGGTCAACATTTCCTTGGCCTTGCTGAGGGTGGTTTTCTCCGGAGTGGGACGGGGCTTAACCTCAGCGGTGGTGGTGGCCACATAGGGGTGGTCGTCCTTGAGTGACATGAACGGGGGGGCGTCTTTAGGCACCTTGGTGGTGGGCGGCAACTGCGCGGCTTTTGCGGGATCGATAAACCGGGCGAGGTCACGCATGGCGATGACCTGGTAATTATTATCCTTCAAATACTGCATCATCGCCTTGAAGGTTGCTGGTTGCAGGCTGACCCCATGGTGCTCGATGTCCGGCACACCATGAAAGGTGAACACCACCACCCGGCCGTGGCAGGCCTGTTGCGCCTGTTTGATGAACTTTTCAACCGGCACGTCATCCTTGATCGTGAATGATGGCACATCTAACGGATTATCCACGGTTGGCCGGTATGGGCGGTCATGGCCGCCCCGGCCAAAGATATAGCCGTGTGCGCCGAGCTCCGTGAAAATATTCGAGTCCGCTTGATAAAGTGGCCAGCAGACGGTTGTTGGCTTGGGTCCGTGATTGGCTAACAGCTCGTCCTCCAAGTGCAGATAATTGGCCAATCCGCCGCCATGGCCCACCGTGTGGTTGCCGATTTCAAAACCCGCGGCGTCCAGTGCGGTCATCTGCCGCCAGGTCATATACCAGTCCTTGCGAGTCTTGAACGAATCAAAATCGCAGATGTAAAACGTGCCGTTAAAACCCAATGATTTCAGGAGCGGGGCCACCACCGTGTAACCGCTGGCACAAGCATCGTCGAAGGTCAGCACTACCAAACGGTCAGGGATGGGGGCCCGCCGCACATTGTTAGAATCGGGATCACCAGCTGATTGATCACCCGCTGGCTGGGTGCCCGGTGCTTGGTTGCCTGCTGGTGCTGGCTGGGCGAGGCCGCCAATAGGCACCTCGTAAAAGGTGAGTGCGGCGATCGAGTTTTGGCCATAGAGGATATTGTCTTCCCGCCATGGTTTGCGGGAATTTAGATATGTGATAGTGGTCGCTGATGAGGCCGCCTTGAGGGTGAGTGTAAGCACATTGCCAGCGACCGCGCCGGCCGTCACCTGACCGCCCACGCCATCCAAGAAAAACTGGCTTTTGAGTTCATCTTTCCAGATGACCGGTTGATCAAACTCCAGGGCAATTTTGGTTGAGCCTGCGGCATAGGTTGCTTGTTTGAGGTCGGGCGGGGTGATCGGGTTGGTGAAGGTCGCGCCATAGTTGTCGCGCTCGATGAGTGGCGTCAGCAAGCGGGCCATATCGGCATAACCGGCAGCGACATAATGGCAACTACTGCCCGGCCGCACGCCGATGGTGGACATGATGCTCATGTTGTTATATTTGCGCGGCAGGGTCCGTTGCACTTCACGCAGCATGTTTTCAGAACCCTCGACGGCGGTGCCGCAGGCTCCTGGCCAGATTTGAAATATGTAATAATATTTGATGTTAGGAAAGTCCTCCTCCCAGGCCTTGGACAATGCCTGGAACATATCCTGATAGGTTGTCCAATCCATCCATCCGGCTTCCTTGCCTTGGTCTTGTTCGCCTTGATGCCAGCAGACGCCACGGATGCCATGGGTCAGCTTTGCCTGTTGGACGCAGGCCAGCAGGTTGCCGTAAATGGTGGCCGGGTCAGCATGATTGGCGGCATTGCGCTGATGTTGGTCGATGCGGGTGCCGCCGACCGCGCCGTTGAAAATGCAAATCGGGATTTTATAATTGCGCACCAAGTGGCGGCCAACCTCCAACCCCCAGTAACCAACGGTCACTGAGTCCGGCGGGTTGCCCAGATGGGCGGCGCGGCCCCAGCCTTTGCCATAACTGCGAATCCATTCGCTGGTGGACGGATCGTCATCGTTGCCGAATTGGGTGGCCTCGGCATTGGATTGACCCTGGATCAAATAGACATCACCGCACACCAGATCACTAACAGTATCGAGCACCACCGCGGTGGTCCCACTCAGCGAACCAAACTCCACTTTGTAATGAACCAACCCCGGCTTGAGCTTGGCGCTAAATGCATAACTTTTATCCAACTTGAGTTTGAGGCGTTGGAAATCGCACAGTTTATCATCGGCATAGACTTTCAAAAACACCGTGTCAGCGATCCCGGCGAAGGTTCCGTTGTAATGCAAGGTGCCCTCGTTGTTGCCGCCGCGGGCGTAAAACTGATGGTTGACTGGTTTCTCGGCGGCGGCGGGCACGCGCTCATGCCAGGCCATTGGCGCGACCACCGACGCGGCCGACTTACTCACCTTGACGGTATAGTTTTTGGTCGTGCCATCCTCGGCGGTAACAACGTATTGCTGCGGGGTGGTGAAATCCCGCGGTGTGCCGGAGGCGGGCACGGCATGCGCGCCGGGCGAGAGCGTGAATGTCGGTGCCAGCGCAGTGACCACCGCGGCCGGCGGCACATTCATGGTGATGACCGGACCAAACAACAACGCCGGCTGACCCGGTAATAAAGCAAACGTTTCAAAATCCTTGGCCGTGCGAGCGGGTGCCCGCTTGATCGCCACCTGATACACCACGGTGATCGGCTTGCCCGCCTGATACCTGACGGTGTATGCCTGCGGAGTAGTAAAATCCCGCGGCGTGCCAGCTGGCGGCACCGCACTCGCCCCGGCTGATAATGTGAATACGGGTGCCAGCCGAGTAACATTCATACTGGATGGCATCTCCCAGGTAACAGTGTGTCCTTGGATGGTGGCCGGCAGGTTGGGCAAGCCGAATGAGAGCAAGCCAGCGGCGGCAAAGCGGACCTTGCTGAGCCCATGAAATGGATCGCCGCCGGTGCTGCGGGCGTGGATTTTTACCATGCGCACGCCGGCCACCATGAGCGGAATATCCTCGCCCAGGTAGCCGTTGGAGCCGGGAGCCTGGGCGAAGGTAAAGGTTCCGCGGGACACCCAGTTGGGCGTGGTATCGGCGGCGGTATAGATCTCCGCAGTCTTTATCGTGCGGCTTTCTTTATAACCTCCTTCATTATAATTCCACAGGTGCAACAAAGCCAAATCATAGCTCGCGCCAAGATCAAAACTGATCGCTGGCAACGGATCCTTGTCATCGGACATCCACGCCATGCTGCCGCTAGCCATACACTCACCAGTCAGCGGATTGAGGCCATGCTCATTCACGGTATTGCGGGCCACCCGGTTTTGGCCGACCGAGGACGCGGTGACGGTGACCCCGTCGAGGTAGCTGCGGCCGTTGATTATTTCCGCCATGCCGGTCCCGCCGAGACCAATGGCCGCCGCGCCCAGCAGGTAAATTGTTAGATTGCGCATCATGATTATCTGGTTGGCGGATCTCTAACAAGAAAGACAAGCCTATTATACCACTTTTTGAAATTAATATGACTGTATGGGTGATATGAAAATTGAACTAACATTAAGTTAATTCGATTGTTGTTATAAATACAGGGCACCGGGCAGGATGCCCGGGCCACGTGGCGCGGGCATCCTGCCCGCCGCCTCTGATCCAATATCCAATCAATAAGATCACTCTTTCTTAGGGTGGTTCAATTTCCGCAGATCCCTTGTCGTCGCATTATTTGTTGAATGTGGTATTACCCTAACAGTCGCATTGTTGTTTGCATGTGGGCCTAGTTGCCGGTTGGCACGATTTCGATGCCGTTGATCTTGGGCAGATCGGCCTGACCCTTGCGGAAATTGATGACGATGTTGCCATTTTTATCCGGCATGATGTTAGGGATTTCCTTCATCACCGCCTTGTTACGACCGCCGGCCGCGGCCACGATATCGAAGTCCTTGAGCGCGGGCTGGCCATTGATATCGACGTTGAAGATGCGCTTGCCCTTGGCATCGGCCGGTGCGGCGGGCACCGCCTTGGCGGGGGCCTCAGCACCGGGCTTGGCACCGGCCTCGGCACCGGGCTTGGCACCGGGCTTGGCACCGGGCTTGGCACCGGGCTTGGCACCCTTGGGCGGCGCATTGGGATCGAACCCCCGCTCGGCAAAATACAGCCGGACCTGGTAGCCCTTGGCTGCGGGCTTCATCGGGAAAGTGTAAGTGCTCTCGCCAAGTCGATATTGGGTGTAAATATACGGCGCTCCCTGCGCGGCACTGGTATCGACTTTCGTCGTGTCCAGGTCGGCTTTCGCACCGAGCGCCATCCCGCCTTCAAACCCGGCGTCTGTTAGAAAATCACCAACCTCTTTGCCACCGCAGTAAAGCTTGATAGACGCGATCGGCGCTTCATACCAACGGGTCGGCAGTCCGGTCTCCGGCCAGCTCGCGACCTGTGCGTTTTTGTTCAGCTCGACATCGCATTCGCCGGCTGTGGTCGGGACCACATCGATATTCCAGCCGTCGAACACGACGAGTGGTTTATCGTCTTTGAGATCGGCGGTGGCGGCTTCGATGGTGATGGTTTTCGAGTCCTTAGGAACCAGTGAAACATAGTTGTCAGAATAATAAACCGGCAGCACCCGCTCGCCGGTTGACTTGCGGCGTAACTGGAGGTGCGTCATCAGCGCGATATTGTTAGAAGGATTGCGAACCGTCACATCTAACAGGCACTTGCCCGCGGCGTCCCGGCGCTTGACGCTGGCCTCGAGCTTCACGACCGGCAGGTTTTGCAGTTCCCCGTAGGTCTTGCCATTCCAGTAGAAATTTTCCGAGATCAATTTGCCGGTGGCATCGTGCAATTGGAGTTTGATGAAATGCACGGTGGTGAGTTTCTTCGTTGGTGACAGCCCGCCCAGATCGGTGACAGCGGTCGCTGCGGCCTCCACCTTCAGGTCCTGTTTATGGGCCTGGCTGCCGTCCATATTGTAAACCTCAACCAGGGCGGTGGCTCCGGCGAGCGGCGTTGCCGTGTTGTTGATGACCTGCACGTGGCCGGCACCGGGAATTTTACCGCCACCTTGATTTAACATGATGTGGACTGGCTCGCAGGCTTTCTTGACACCGAAGAACGATGAAAACGGCTCGAGATCCCAACTATAGATTTGCCAGACGAAGCTCGGCTGGGCCGGATTGCTCATCCAGATGATGATGCCGGTGGTGGGGTTGAAGAGTTGGAAGAAGCGCCCTTCGTAGATCGCCCGGAAGGATTCGTAATTGGCCAACTGCGCCTTGCGGACAAAATCCGCCAGATTCAACACCTTGCCATAGCGCTCGCTGATGCCCGGGATATAACCATCACCCCGCTGGGCACCTTTCCCAAGGTCATGCGAGACCCAATCATCGTTGTAGGTATCCCAGTCCTTTTTAGGCATCATCGACTGCACCGATTCCAACGTCGGAATCGACACACAACCCAACTCTGACTTAAAGGCGGTATCCGCACCATAATATGCGCCCGGGGCTTTCGCATAATAACCGCCGCTGCCTCCGGTGCTGACGCCACCACCTTCGGCGGAACTCGCCTGGTAACGCCGGGTCGGATCCTCTTCGGATGTCATCTTCTTGAGCGCATCATTGATTTCCGGTGGCGGCACACCCTCGTTGCGACCACACCACAGGAGAATCGAAGCATGATTGCGGAAGCGCACAAACTTGTCCCGGCAGTTGGCCAAGTATGGTTCCAGATCCTTCACATTGGCACCATCACCCGGGTTGGGTTGGAAAAATTCATCCCATAGCATGATGCCATATTTGTCGCACATATCATACAGATCCTCGCTGGTGCTTTGACCCACCCAATTGCGGATGATCGTGTAGTTGGCCTCCTTGTGCATCCGCACCTGCGCTTCCAAACGCTCGCGCGGAATCCGCTTCAATGCTTCGTCCATGCCCCAGTTGCCGCCCTTGCAGATCACTTTAACGCCATTGACGGAGACTGTTAGATTATCATTTTCCGGCACATGGTAGGCAAACTCGCGCACGCCGACCGAAAGGTTTTTCTCATCGGAGGCGTTGCCATTGGTTTCAAAAGCGAGGTGGACCGGGTAGAGGTTTTGTTCGCCGTAGCCGTTGGGCCACCAGAGTTTGGGGTTAATGAGGTGCAAGG
>Ga0194056_10001343_pt1 | contig 13479 bp, 10 predicted proteins | sample SepL4413m_MetaG_FD_155458 | JGI IMG/M metagenome (GOLD analysis project Ga0194056, IMG submission 155458) | Anoxic zone freshwater microbial communities from boreal shield lake in IISD Experimental Lakes Area, Ontario, Canada - Sep2016-L442-13m | ecosystem: Environmental > Aquatic > Freshwater...
TCAAACATCATGAGAAGCTGTCTGAAACGATCACTACGGTGATTGAAAAATATTATTGAATCAGATGCCTTCACGACACAGCCATCACCAACGACAGAAGGTGTGATAAATTCATCACTTATTTTATTCTTATAGTTTGCGTCGATTGCCTCGTCGACTGTAAGAAATCTTTCTCCAACATTTGATACAAAAAGGTCAAATGCTTTTTTCTGGCGATCCCAGTTCTTATCTCGATCCATCGCATAGTAACGCCCAACGATAGTCGCGATGCGACCAACTTTTAGATAATTACATGCCTCTGAAATTTGTTGTAAAAATATTTTGGCTTTTTCAGGAGGTGTGTCTCTGCCATCCGTGATCGCGTGAATGCAAATGTCTTTTACGCCTTTGTTCCTTGCCATCTCCAAGAGAGTGATGAGGTGGCGGATATGCGAGTGAACCCCACCATCAGAGACCAATCCGATAAGATGCAGACAGCCTTTGTTATGTTTGACCTTGGACATTGTGGCGGACAAAACAGGATTTTCAAAAAATTCTTGACTCGCAATTGCCTGATCGATACGAGGCAGATTTTGCATAGCAATTCGACCAAGACCAATGCTCATGTGACCAACCTCAGAATTTCCAGGCTCACCTGCGCTCAGACCAACCTCTAGACCAGAGGCCGAGAGTGAAGTTTTCGGATAGTTTGAATAGACATAGTCAAGCACAGGCGTCTTCGCCAAAAAAGGAGCATTGCCTATTTTTGCAGGCGAAAGACCCCAGCCGTCTAGTATAATAAGTAAAACTTTCTTATTGTTTTTCAATTGCCCCTCCAAGAGCGCATTTACACTAAATATTCAGTCACCATTATAACATTTTTTTATTTACCACAACACTTCTTGTACTTTTTGCCTGAGCCGCATGGACATGGATCGTTGCGGCCAATTTTCTTCACATTTTTCACCTGAGTTGCAGGTCCTGTCGCCGCAGACTCTTTCATTCGATCATAAACAGTTTTGCCTTTTTCGATTACTCTGGTAGTCACAGAATTCTTGGCATCTTCTGATTCAGAATACATCTTCTCTGCGACTGCCCTATCCTCTTTTGATACATTTTGGCTCTGGATACTTTTACCAGCATCCTGATCTGCATCAAATCCACCAATTGTGTCAGGATCAGGTTTGGTGTATTCAATTTTATTTGCTGCCGCTATTGGCGCTGGCTGAGTTACCTGAACCTCAACACGAAATATTGTCCGAGCGACAGATGATTCGATATTTCTAAGCAAGTTTGTAAAAAGTGTGTAAGCTTCCTGTTTGTACTCAATAAGTGGGTCTCGCTGACCGTAGCCACGAAGTCCTATACCGGTCCTAAGCTCATCCATCGTCGTCAAGTGCTCTACCCAGAGCATATCGATCGTACGAAGATAAACCATAACCTCAATCTGTCTCATGACAGGTGGGCCAATTTTTTTCTCACGCTCTTCATACATCTTCTCGACTAAACTTTTCAGTGCTTCAGCGTCCAAAGTAAGATCACTGAGATCACCTATAATTGCCTTGATCTCCTGCTCAGCCTTGTCCTTATCCTCAATATTTGTATTGATTATCGACTCTATCTCGTCGCCAACAATATCGATGATTTCTTCTTTTAGTGTTGTCTCTTCGGTGACTTCCTCGTCAAACTCATTTTTTTTCTTAGTCGTAAGTTGATTATTTTCATTCATCTCGAGAATACGACGGCGTTTTCGATAAATAACCTCGCGATGTTTATTCATCACATCATCGTATTCGACCAAATGTTTACGCATATCGAAATTGTAACCCTCAACACGTTTCTGTGCTGACTCGATTGAGCCCGAGATCATCTTGTTTTCAATCGGCATATCATCTGGAAGACCAAGTTTTTCCATCAAACTTTTCAGTTTTTCACCACCAAAAATACGCATTAGATCGTCGTCCATAGAGACAAAGAATTGTGAAGAGCCTTGATCACCTTGGCGACCAGCACGGCCACGGAGCTGATTATCGATTCTTCGCGCCTCATGTCGTTCAGTGCCTAGGACATGCAAACCGCCAACTTCGCGAACGCCCTCACCAAGTTTAATGTCAGTACCTCGCCCTGCCATATTTGTAGCTACTGTCACAGCACCGAGCAAACCAGCGCGAGTAATAATTTTGGCCTCTTTTTCATGATTTTTTGCATTTAGCACTTCGTGCTTAATTCCAGATTGTTTCAATTTTTTTGATAACAATTCGTTCTTTGAAACAGAAACAGTACCGATCAAGATCGGCTGACCTTTTTCATGTCGTTCACGCACAGATTCCACAATCGCGTTTAGCTTCGCATCTTCACTCTTATATATTCTATCTGGCGAATCTTTTCTGGAAACTGGCTTGTTAGTCGGGATTTCCACTACATCGAGCTTATATATTTTATAAAATTCCTCTGCCTCAGTTGCTGCTGTACCAGTCATACCAGCAAGTTTCTTGTACATTCTGAATAAATTTTGGAATGAGATTGTCGCTAGAGTCTGTGACTCACGCTTCACTTCGACTTGCTCCTTCGCTTCAATCGCTTGGTGCAAACCCTCAGAAAAACGTCGGCCTACCATCATACGACCTGTAAACTCATCGACAATCACGATTTCGCCTTCGCGAACGACATAATCTCGGTCTTTCTTAAACAAAGCATGGGCCTTGAGCGCTTGTTCCAGATGATGCACCATCGAGAGGCCACCTGCGCCATAGATATTATCTATATGAAGCATTGTTTCCATCTCTTTCATGCCCTTATCAGTCAAGGTCACGGCACGATCCTTCTCGTCAATCGTATAATCCTCGACTTCTTTCAGCCTTGGCACGAGAGCCGCAAACTGCTGATACATCGCTCCAGATTCCTCGGCCTGAGCTGAGATAATGAGAGGAGTACGCGCCTCATCGATCAAGATCGAGTCCACTTCATCGACGATCGCAAAATATAGCTCGCGCTGAGAGCACTGCTCGACACTTGGCGCCATATTATCTCGGAGATAGTCGAAGCCAAACTCGTTATTCGTGCCATAGGTGATGTCGCAAGCATAAGCTTCTTTACGACTGCAAGGGACGAGATTGGTCCCATCGCATTCGGAGTAGTGCTTATAGTCTGTATTTTTGGCAAATTTATAAGTTTCTTGATTGCTCTGGATGACACCTGTCGTGAGGCCAAGGAGATCGAAGACTTGTCCCATACCCTCACCCTGATGCTTGGAGAGATAATCATTTACCGTGATAAGGTGAACTCCGTGACCAGAGAGCGAGTTTAGGTATAAAGAAAGTGTTGCCACGATCGTTTTGCCCTCACCAGTTCTCATTTCGGCGATTTTACCCTCATGAAGTACCAATCCACCGATAAGCTGAACATCAAAATGACGCTCACCCCAAGTTCGATACATCGCCTCTCGAAGTACTGCGAAAGCTTGAGGTGAAAGCTTCTCAATGAGCTTCTGCTCCTCCTCATAGTTCCTCTCGGCCTTAGCTATTTCAGCCTTAAACTGAGCTGTTTTTACCTTTAGCTCATCATCTGTTAGCTTCTTGATCTCATCTTCAGCACCGTTAATCTCGTCAACCTTGCGCTGAAGCGAATTCAAAACTTTTTTGCTCGGATTGTAAATCTTATCAAGAAAACCCATATTTGTTCCTTATATTTCTTCTGTCATCCCAGCGAAGGCTGGGATCCAGGCTATCTATAATAATATTTCTATCTAGAAAAACCCGTCATCCATATGATTCGGTATCTAAATCTTAGCCTCAAACAGTATTAATTGCAAGGCATCTGAGATCAAATCAGTTCGAGACAACTCTGGCGGTCACGTCGTGTGACCGCCAGATATTGAAGTATTATAACTCTTCGTCGTAAGATTTCTTGACTCTGATCGCCTTCAGGAAACGCTCGAAATGATTGTCGCCCTTCTGCGTCCGATCAAGCTGTTTTTCGTGAAAGTCATATAGATTGCGATCAAGTTTCTTATAAGCAAATGCAAATGCGCGCAGAAGTCGGCTGTCAACCTCGCGAACAAAAAACTTTTCATTTGAAAATGTTGCAGATAGCTCTACCGACTGATCAACCCCACCCTTCTCAACGCTCGTCTCGTCAGTCAAATATACGTCCAGGATCAAGGTTTGATCCTTCACATACCTCTTCAGCTTCTGAAGCTTCTTTTCGATCAAAGACTTCTGACCGGCAGTCAGCACCACGTCCTTGATGTGGAATTCAATTTTCATACAATTCCTTTCATCCCCTTGATTAATGCTCCTATCTTCATTTTACACTAAGCAGATAACTTGTGAAATATAATGTATAAAAAAACCGCTGTGAATATTCACAGCGGTCGAACATTTTTCTAGATTAAGATTTAACTATCTAAATCCAAAATGGTACTTAGGCGAAGCCGATAGCGTGCGTTTCGTAATATACGTAAACATCGAGCAAATCACCAAATGGAGCGAGCAAAGTTTTTAGCTCAGCTTCGATCAGCATTTGGAGCTCATAGGCCTTGTCGGGATGGACAAACTCATTGAAATTTCCGTCAAGGCAAAGCTTCACTATAGCGAGAGTGACGTCATCACCGAGATAATCGTCCAAGCTATAGCTCGTAGAGCAGTTTGAATCGAGCTCCTTGACCTTTTTATACGCCTTCGCAATAGTTACTTTGTCCTCATGAAAAACATCGATAGAAACACAAACTTGTACCTTTTCGATAACTTTTCCGTTCAAAACAAAAAATGATTCGCACCTCTCACATCTTGTATCGAAGTTTATCGTTTCCTGATAATTTTCCAGTATCGGATTATCTCTCCAATACCAACCAGTGAGATTCATTATCTCACCATCTTTATCAAGATGAATGACATTTTTGCCACAAAAAGAGATTGTGCCGACTCTGTAAGAAACATGTCTAACGACTACCGAAATTAGTACCATCACTATTATAACGCAGAGCGCCAAGTATGGTGTTTGGTATATTAATACCGATAGTGCAGCAGCGACAATGGTACAAAACCATGCGAAGAACATAAAAGTATCAATTTCTCCGACACCATGTGCACCCGTAAACAACTTCTCTATTTTCAATATCTTCTCCTCTGTCTTGCTATATATCGTTGAGCAAGACCAGTCTTCTTATACCACAACCTGTGGCCAACTGTCCAAGAGGTAAGTCATCATCTCAAGCAGTATAACCAAAAATACCCTTGAGCTATCAAGGGTATTTTTATATTTGAGCAAGCAAAACTTATTTCTTTGGTTTCATGACTTTGAAGCCAGTATATTTCTGAAGAATCTCAGGGACTTTTACTGAACCATCTTTTTGCTGATAATTTTCCATGATTGCAATCAGGGGGCGCTCTGAGAAGCCTGTTCCGTTCAGTGTATGAACAAATTCAGTCTTACCCTCTTTGTTCTTATATCGAATATTTAGTCTTCGAGCTTGATAGTCAGTGCAGTTTGAGCAAGAGTGTGTCTCGCGATATTTACCCTCGCTTGGAATCCATGCTTGAATGTCGAACTTCTTAACAGCGGGCGCGCCAAGATCGCCAGCACAAATATTGGAGACTTCATATGGAAGACCGAGGCCTTGCATCAGCTTCTCTTCAAGCGAGACAAGATATTCGTGCTCTTCTTCTGATTTTTCTGGAGTTGTATAGACGAACATTTCAACTTTGTTAAACTGATGACCGCGAAGAATTCCTCTCACGTCCTTGCCGTGACTACCGGCTTCACGACGAAAACAAGTAGAAATTCCGACATAACGGATCGGTAGGTCTTTTTCATTTAGCGTTTCATCCATATGATAGCCAGCCAAAGGCTGCTCGGCAGTTGCTGCTAAATATTGATCGTCCTGTGTGCGATAAATTTCATCTTCTCCGCCAGGAATATAGCCAGCACCTTCCATGATCGCTCTGTTTAGCATAACTGGTGGGATCATGAGAGTGAATCCTTCAGCGACCAGAAGATCGACGGCATATCGGAAAAGAGATAGCTCAAGTATTGCTAAATCACCTTTAATAAAGAAGAAACGTGAACCAGAAATTTTGACCGCACGCTCGATGTCTACAACATCAAGCTTCTCACCAAGCTGAACGTTATCAAGTATTTTAAAATCAAATTCTGTTGGTTTACCCCAAATTCGGTTAGTCGTGTTTTCCTTATCAGAAGCGCCATCCTCGACATCATCAGAAGGTGGGTTTGGAATCTGAAGCATAGTTTTTTTGTATTCTTCGACGATCTTATCAAGCTCAGGCTTAAGCTCCTTAATCTTCTCTGAGATGCTACCAGCTTCATTGATCGCATCGATTTTTTGCTGACCATGAAGCATCGCAATATCTTTCGATCGCTTGTTTAGCTCGCTTTGGCTTTCTTCTATTTTCAAAATCAGCTCACGACGTCGTTCATCTAGAGCGATGATGTTATCGATAAGCTCACCGTTAGCGCCTTTGCGCACAATTTTACGTTTTATCTCCTCTGGATTTTCACGAATAACTTTTATATCTAACATGGGCTCCTTTGTAGCAATAACCAATTGCGGAATCCTTGTCATTCTGAACGCAAGTGAAGAATCTCTCTGCGACTATTTAATTCGGAGATCCTTCGATTCCTCTCTTCGAGCCTAAGCGATGAGCGCTCTTGCCTCAGAGTCGATGGCAGGATGACAAATGATTGATTATTGAATATTAACTGATTATTGTTTCTTGATTATTGTATCTTAGTGATCGAATCATTCGCTTCTGGACGCATCAGTGGAAACATCTGAGACTCACGTGCCGGAATGTCGGCCAAAAATGAAAATAGCCTCTCAGAAAAGCCAAAGCCAGATGTCGGTGGCATACCATACTCTAGCGCCTCAACGAAATCTTTGTCATGCATCTGCGCTTCAGCGTCACCAGCTTCGCGCATTTCTGCTTGCTCAAGAAAACGCTCAGCCTGATCCTGCGGGTCGTTTAGCTCAGAATAGCCATTCCCCATCTCGGAGCCAGCAATGATTGGCTGGAATCGCTCCACAAGCCTTGGATCATCCTCTTTACGCTTTGCAAGCGGAGAAACTTCAACTGGATGATTGATAAGAAATACAGGACCAGCAATAGTTTTGCGGATTTGTTTCCAAAGAAGATCAGTCAGGCGGCCTTTGCGATCAGTAATGTCGAACTTGACATGAAGTTCCTTCAGCTTAGCTCGAAGCACTTCTTCGTCGGCAGTCAGAACATTTATCCCCATCTTATCCTCTATCGTGGAAACATAGTCGAGAGTTGGCCAAGTACCAGAAAGGTCAACATCAAACTCGGCAATCTTAAACTTCTGAGTTCCAAAAGCCTGCTCAGCAATGTACTGATAGAGCTCCTGAACTAGCTTCATTGAGTCGAGATAGTTGTGATATCCCCAATAAAATTCCATCTGTGAATAGTCCTGAAAATGCTCACGAGACATGCCTTCGTTGCGAAACTGTCGTCCAATTTCGAAAGTCTTATCAAAGCCACCTACCATCAAGCGTTTCTGCCAAAGTTCACCAGTCGAAATTCGAAGATATACATCGATATCAAGTGCGTCGTGATGAGTAACAAAAGGATTGGCATCAGCGCCACCGGCACAGTTCTCAAGCACTGGGGTTTCAACTTCAAGAAAGCCATGATCAATCATGAAGTTTCTAGTTGCCTGCCAGAATTTCGCTTTCTTGATAAAAAGTTCGCGACTCTCAGGGTTTGTAATAAATTCCAAATATCTTTTTCGAAAACGAAGCTCTTCATCTTTCAGCCCGTTCCATTTATCTGGCATTGGACGAAGAGACTTGGCAAGAATTTTTATAGAATGAGTTTCGACAGAGAGTTCACCAGCGTTCGTGACAAAAACCTTGCCCTTTGCATCGATAAAATCGCCGACTTCAACTTCAGCAAATATTTGTGAGCTTTTTTCCTCCATCAAGTCCTGTTTTAGCACAATCTGAATTTTTCCAGTTTGGTCGTAGAGATCAGCAAAAGCGAGCTTACCATGACCACGGCGAGCCATAATCTTGCCTGCGACAGTGATTTCTTCTTCTGACTTAATCAATTGTTCTTGTTTTGCATGAACGTCAGCCGCCATATAGTTTCTGTCTGATCTAGAAGGATATGGATTTACGCCGAGCTGCTTCAGCTCTTCGAGCTTTTTTAGTCGGTTTTCAATAAGTTCTTTTTCAGTTGTGCCGAGTTCGCTTGACATGATTTGACCTCTCGCATCTCATTATTTTTCAAATGTTATTTAGTTACTTTTTACTTATATCATAATTTTTTCAATAATAAAACGACTCGCTTCGAGTAATCCTGAAGCGAGTCAATCCTAGATATGCTATCAAATATTAGCTTACGCTTATAATTTTGCAGACTGAGACACCAGCAGGAGTTCGAACGTCGATCTTATCGCCCTTTTTGTGCCCAATAAGAGAGGCACCGATTGGTGAGTCGATAGAAATTCGGCCTGAAAGAGGATCTGATTCATCAGAGCCAACAATAGTGTATTCGAGGTTTTCGCCATCGTCATCGATGACAACTGTTGAGCCAGCGACAACAACATCTGTCGCTTTTTTCTTTTCAATGATTTGAGCGTTCTTGATTTTGCCTTCAAGCTCAGCTTCTTTGCCCATAAGAAAAGATTGCTCATTCTTAGCTTCATGATATTCAGCATTTTCGGAGAGGTCACCCATCTCACGCGCTTCCTTGATCTTGTAGCTAACTTCTTTGAGTTTTAGTTTGATTGTTGCAAGTTGGTCTTTTAGTTTCTCTAGACCTTCTTTTGTTATATAATTGCTCATATTTTTCCTTTATTCTAAAAAAATTAAACACACTTTCGTTTGTGTGTTGGTTTGCTTTTTACTGGTGAATTCTCTCAAATTTTGGTCATTTTGTCAATGATCTAGGCACTGTCTTACGCTCCGTCACCACAAGCAAACATTTTCGTGAACACTCTTTTGAAGCACCTGGAGCGCACATAAAATATGTTTGTAAAGAAGTTCTGACTATTTTTTATTCGCAAAATAGTAAGACATGATGTCTTTAGCCACAGGAGCCGCGATTTCATGACCACCGCCGCCACCATCTACAAGCACCACTATCGCAATTTCAGGATTCTCATATGGCGCATAGCATTCAAACCAAGCATGAGTTTTCTCGTTGTTTAGAAACTGAGCTGTACCAGTTTTTCCGGCGACTGTGAACGGCAGGTCATTTAAGTTACGAGCAGAACCTTCAGTAATTGTGAGACGCATCCCTTCGGCCACTGTCTTTAGCACGCTTGCATCAAGAAAATTAGAGCTTTGAATTATTGGCTCAAACGTTTTTACTACATTGCCACTATTATTAACAATTTTCTTGACTAATTGTGGCTGCAAAAGCTTTCCACCGTTTGCCACGACCGCTGTTGCCCGTACCATCTGAAGTGGCGTAACCAAGAGATCGCCCTGCCCGATAGACACATGATATGTGTCCCCGATATACCAAGGCTCGTTCTTCACTCTTTTCTTCCATTCAGCGTCTGGTAAAAACCCTGAAGCTTCGGCTGGTAAATCTATCTCTGTCTTTTGCCCAAGACCAAAGAGCTGCCAATATTTCTTAATCTTATCTATTCCGAGTCCCTTAATCTTGTCAAAACCGCCGCCGAGAGAGTAGAAGAAGACATTATTCGACTCAGCGATTGCTCGCTCGACATTTGTTGACTCATAGCTATGGTCCTTCCAGTCAGGAAATGTGTATTCCCCTATCAAAATAGCGGCAGGCGTGACCATTGAAGTGTTTTTATCGATTGTCCCCTCTTGTAATCCCGCTGAGGCCATGATGATTTTTGAAATTGACCCAGGTGGATATGTACCCTTGAGCGAACGATTGAACATTGGTAAGCTTGGATCATTTGTTAGCGTCTGATAGTCCACAGTCGATATTCTAGATGCGAACAAATTGTTATTATAATCAGGCAAGGAAACCATCGAGAGTATCGCGCCTGTGTTTACATTCATCACAATCACGGCGCCGCCAGTGACTTCCTGGCCAGTCAGAGTCTTACCACTCTCCATGCCAGCCTTCAGTGCCTCGGCGGTTTTTTCCTGAAGTCCCAAATCAATATTAAGAACCAAATCGTTACCAGGGGTAGGCTCCTTGTTTTCATCTTTTACGAGAACTTTCACGATGTTACCCTTCGAATCGACTTCTATCTGCTCTATTCCGTGAATTCCCTTGAGATAGCTCTCGTACTCTAGCTCCAGAGCAGTTTTACCAATTCGATCAGATAAATAGTAGCCCACGGTATTTTTCAGGTCTTCTTGAGAAACGATTCCGGTATAGCCAATCAAATGTGGCAAGCCTGGCGAAAGTTTGTACTCACGTATTGGTTTTTCTGCAATATAGAAGCCGGAAATTCCTGCAATCTTTTCTTCTAGCAAAAGAGCATCGTCATGAGAGATATTTTCCTTGATTAGGGTCTCGTCGAGAGAGGAAATTCCATTTTTTTCTGACTCTGTGCGTACCTCTTCGAGGGTCATTCCAGTGACATCTGCAATTTCCTGATATGAATTTGTCCGTTCCGCCTTATTTCTTGGCATGTCAGATGGGTACACAGCTAGAGCAAAAGACGCCTGATTACGAGCCAGCCAAATGCCACTGGAGTCATAGATCTGACCACGGTTTGCCTCGATCAGCCGAGGGCGTATTCGATTTCCCTCAGCGAGCTGGAGATTCGCCTCCCCTTCCACAACTTGAATGAAAAATAGTCGCAAGATCGCAATACAAAAAAGAATAATAATCGTCAGTTTCAGTACAATGACCGACTTAGGACCAGTTTTATCCTCAATCTTACAAATGGCTTCGTTAGTAATATCGCCATAAGAAAATTCTAAATCTTCTTTTTGCTGAATTGTTCTCTTCTCTTTGTCCCCACGGAGCGCCGAAAAGTTGCCGAATATGTCCATATGATCTTAAATTCTAATATCTTCAATCTTGAAATCGTTTTTCACCTTCTCCTGGATGATATAGCATATGACACCAACAATGCTATTTATGACTACAAAGTACGAAAGCGTCAGAAGACCAGACTCAGTAAACTCTTTCGAGTAGACCAGCAGTACAAGCTCGAAAAACAATGTTCCAAATATATAATAAATTGGCGAAGTAACCGGCCGAGGTTTTGGAAAATATTTGATCATGACGTAGTTCAGGCCCGCAGGCAGTAGTAAAAATTCAATAGCGATTACTATCAGAGGCAGCGATGAAAAAATTGTGAAGAAAAGAATAAGCGAAAATGCGTATATCAGATAATCACGACTTCTATCGCTGATAGCCATCGTGAGCAGTATCGATAAAGATAAGATAATAGTCGCGCCATATATCTCAATAGAGCTAAAAAAGGAAACGTCCAGCAATACTGTAACAAGTGCGACCACTATTAGCATAATTTTTTTGAATGTGTTCATTTTTCTATAAATACTATTTCTAATTTAGTTAAATCTACCAAGGGCTCAACGGAAATTGTTTTGAAGATTCCCGTTCCAGAGCTTTTTAGTTTATTTGCCTTACCAATAAGAATTCCCTGCTTCATCTCACCGCCAAGGCCAGATGTGATAATATTTTCGCCATCCTTAAACTCAGCGTCCGAAACAATATTTTCCAAAAACAATCCAGAAAGTCCTCCCTTTAGTATCCCTTTTGCTCTGGAATCTTGCAACATCGCCTGAACTATTGAGTCTTTACTGGTAACTATAGTGACTTTCGCTGCGTGCTCATACACCTCGCTGATCTGGCCGACTAGGACCCCGTGAGAGACAACTGCCATATTTATGACCAAGCCATCAGCCAAGCCCTTATCGATAACGAAATTGTCCAGGAATGAAACTGCTTCTCTCTGAATAATCTTTGCTGGGACCAGAGCTTCTTGCTGATCCTGTTGGAAAAATCCAAGCTCTTGTTTCAGTAAAGTATTCTCATTTTCTAGCTCAGAAATACGACTAGAATCTACCTGAAATTGATTTAGCAGATCGGCGAGCCTTTCATTTTCTGTTTTCAGGCGGCCTATTCTTGCGAAGAATGAGAGTTTTTCTCGTATAGATGTCCCAAAATGCGAAAAACTGGCCGACATGTTGCTTGTGTGATCATATATGTACGATCTCGTGTTTAGCCTGATTTTCGGAACAAGTCCCACAGAAACAATCAGAAGTGCCAAGATGACAAGATATATCGTTAATTTATTGGTATGTTTTTTCATGTTCAAATGCCCTTAGCGACGAAATTCCTTTGGCAGAAGAACGTCGGCTAGAAGATCTAAATCTTCCAGTACCATGCCGGCTCCGCGTACCACAGCAGTCAATGGATCATCCGTCACATGGACTTTAGTCTGGGTTTCCATCGCAATACGGCGATCCAGGCCACGCAGGAGTGCGCCACCGCCGGCAAGGACAATTCCTCGATCCATAATGTCGGCTAGGAGCTCAGGTGGTGTCTCCTCCATCGTAGCACGAATACTTTCTATAATTGTGTTTACAGACTTCTTTGTTGCTTCGCGAATTTGCGTATCGTTTACCATGATCTCTTTTGGTAGCCCGGTCACCAAATCTCTGCCACGCATCGGCGTCTCAAGCTTTTCCTTGAGATCGATAGCTGATCCTACGCGTATTTTTATATCCTCAGCAGTTCTCTCACCAAGTAATAAATTGAACTTATCGCGAGCATATTGGATGATGTCGTCGTTTAGTTCATCACCAGCAATCCGAAGCGATCTAGACGCAACTACCCCACCGAGCGAAATCACTGCAACTTCAGTAGTACCTCCACCAATATCGATAATCATACTGCCAGAAGCGTCCTGTATTGGTAGCCGTGCCCCAATCGCCGAAGCAATAGGCTCTTCGATGAGATAAACCTCACGAGCACCTGCATTTATCGCTGCTTCCTCAACGGCACGTCTCTCCACCTCGGTCACACTATGTGGAATACCGATGACGACACGCGGACGAGGAATAAGGGTGAATCTCTCACGATGAACACGATCAAAAAAGTATTTTAGCATTGTTTCGGTAATTTCAAAGTCAGAAATGACACCGTCAACCAGTGGTCTGATCGCTACGATGTGAGCTGGGGTGCGGCCAACCATTCTTTTTGCCTCTTCTCCAACGGACAAGACTTCCTTCGTTCTTTTATTAATAGCGACAACAGAAGGTTCGCGAATCAAGATCCCCTTACCTCGAACATATATCAGCGTATTTGCGGTCCCCAAATCGATCCCAATATCTTGAGAGAAACGACTTAATAATTTGCTAAAAGGATTTTTCATGGTTGATGATTAATAGTGGCCGAGAGGCAGAGTGTCAGAGTGGCAGAGAGTTAAAGGAAATGAAATAATAGTTATGAATATTTAATTGTCCAAGGAGTCATATCTGGAAACTGCCGACAGCCAGCTGCCGACTGTGAGACATTTTTTAGTCTAGTTCAAATAGAGACTACGGTCAAGCAC
>Ga0194056_10001347_pt1 | contig 13466 bp, 9 predicted proteins | sample SepL4413m_MetaG_FD_155458 | JGI IMG/M metagenome (GOLD analysis project Ga0194056, IMG submission 155458) | Anoxic zone freshwater microbial communities from boreal shield lake in IISD Experimental Lakes Area, Ontario, Canada - Sep2016-L442-13m | ecosystem: Environmental > Aquatic > Freshwater >...
GTACCGACGGAGAGATGGCCGCCGACGAGGCGCCGCGGCGCAGCGCCTCGTCGGCGGCCATCTCTCCGTCGGTACGGTCCTTGCGCACAGGGAGGCGGACCAGCTCGACGCCGGCCGCCTCGAGGCGCTCCACGTCGGCGGCCGGCAGCGAGTCGAAGTCGCCGACCACCAGGTCGGGGCGGACGCCCTGCTCGAGCAGAAAGCGGGCGCCGCCGTCCGCGGCGACCACGATGTCGGCGGCCTCCGCCCAACCGCGGAAATACGCGGGGTCGTCGTAGTCGCCGGCGAGGAAGACGACGGCGAGAGGCGCGCGCTCCGGCGCCGCGCCGCCGGCGCTCGCGCCGCCGCCCGCGCCGCTCGCGCCGCCGCCCGCGCCGCTCACGCCGGCGCCCGGCGGCCGCGCCCCGGAAAAGCCGCGTCGTAGGCTTTGAGCAGTGGCCAGAGGAGGAGCGTCGTGAGCACGCCCTCGGGTACCAGGTACAGCAGGTTGTAGGTCGCCGCATACAGCCACGGCGCCTCCCAGCCGGGGGCGTAGGCGGCGAAGAAGATCAGGCCCGAGGCGAAGTGGCAGGCGAAGCGCGCCAGCACGGCGAGGGCCACAGCCAGGGCGAGAGTGCGCCAGCCGCGCACGTCCACAAAGCCAGCCACGGCCAGCGACATGAACGCCAGCGGGTAGTCGAGGGCAGCCTGCGCCGGGTGGTAAACGAAGGCCCCAGGCAGCCCGAGCTGGAGCAGGCCGTACAGCAGGCCCGCCGTGGCCGCGGGGACCACGCCGCGGCGCACTGCGATGAAGATGATGGGCAGCAGCTCGAGACTCACCGAGCCGCCTTGCGGCATCACGAAGATGCGCACCTGCCCGAGCACGGCCGCCAGGGCGATGGCGACGCCGATCTCGGCGAGCGCCTGCACGCCCCAGTGGGCGGGGTTCAGGTTGAGCCGCGCGCGCGCGTCAAGCGCGGGCGGCGAGGCCGCGGCCAGTGGAGTGCTCATTGTCGAATCTCTCCCTTCGCTGGCATTACCCAGCAGCGTCCGAAGACGCCGCCACCTCGAGGGTGGTCAGGTGCGACGCGTCGGCGCCAGGCAGCGCCTTCTCAGCTCCTCCGCCGGGAGCTCCGCAGGACCGCCACAGTGTAGCGCAGGCGCGGTGGCCGGGTCACGTCGTGTTTCACGCTGCCCGGCAATCGTTCACAGTCCCCTGTGGAGAGTGTGGATAAGATTCTTTCCCCTCGCTTACAGGCTCACAATCGCAGTGGATAAGGCGTTGACGACCACGACTCCCCTTGACAACACACTCACGCCATACTTACGCCATACCTACGCAAAGAAACCATCATCTTGCGGGTATTTCTCGGTCGCGTGACTGGCGTAGCGGCGGCGGCGGCGCGACCGGGGCGCGACCCGGCAGAGGCGGCGACCCGGACCCGCGCCCGACTGTGTGTGAAACCGCACTATCCACAAGTCCCGCAAATTGGGCACTCCCCGGGGCTTCCGCCAGAGCTCTTTCCACATATCTTGAACAGCCTGTGGACAACTCCGGGGTTTCGGCCGCGGAATGTGGCCGCGCGCAGCCTCTTCCCGCGTTTCAGCCGCCTCCGGCGCCTCTGCTATACTCGCCGCCCCATGGAGTCGTTCCTCGACAGGCTGCTCGCCGACGGGGGGGCCGTCGCGCCGCCGCCCGCGACGCAGGCCGCGACCGCGGCCGCCGCCCCTGTCATATCTCCCGGCCACCCGGGTCTCGCCGGCGCGCTCCCCGGCGTCCCGCGCGGCCCCGAGGCGCCGCGCATCGCGATCTACGACACCCTCACGTCACCGCCTCGCGTGGTCGCCGTGGAGGAGAAGGACCTGCCGGCCCTCATCGCCGCGCTGGCCGAGAAGACCTATCACTACTGTCGCGAGCAGGGCGGCCAGATCCCGTACACGGTGCTCCAGGAGCTCATGGAGAATCTGCTGCACGCCTGCTTCCGCGACGTCGTGATCACGATCCTCGACAACGGGCAGACCATCCGCATCTCCGACCACGGGCCGGGCGTGGACGACAAGGACCGCGCCTTCCGGCCGGGCTTCACCACGGCGACGGCGCTACACCGGCAGATCATCCGCGGGGTCGGCTCGGGCCTGCCCGTGGCGCGCGAATCGCTGCAGTTCCTGCGCGGCGTGCTCACGGTGGACGACAATCTCGGCGGCGGCGCCGTGTTCACCATCAAGATGCCGGCCCACGCCCCCGAACCGGCGGCCGCGCCGAGCCCCCCGGAGGTCAAGCTCAGCACGCGCCAGACCAAGGTGCTCGTGCTCCTCATGGAGCTTGGGTCGTCGGGCCCCACGGCGCTCGCCAAGGAGCTCGACATCTCCTCGGCGACAGCCTTCAGAGAGCTCGTTGTATTGCAGGACATGGGGTTGATACACTCGCTCGGCGACGGCAAGCGAGCCTTGCGCGAGGAGGGTCTTCGCCTCCTCGAGAGCATCCTCTGACCGACAGTCTCCAGCATCCCCGGCGGGCCGCCGCATCCGCGGGGACCAACCCGACGGGGCGCGCACGGACGACCAGCTCATACTCATCTGGGACGAGGCGAAGAAGCACCTTCGCGGCCGCCTCAGCGAAGCGGCCTTCCAGTTCTGGTTCGATCGCACGCTGCCGCTCGGCCTCGACGACGGCGCCTTCGTCATCGGCGTGCCCAACGATTTCGCCCGCGACTGGATCGAGAAGCGCCTCGCCGGGCAGGTCGCCGAGGCGCTCGGCGAGGTCCTCGGCGACACGGTCGATGTGCGCGTGGTCGTCGATGCGCGAGCGGCGGCGCTGCCCCAGCAGTCCGCGGCGGCGGAGCCGGCGGCCGTCGCCGTGGAGCCGGAGCCGGCGGCCACCGTGGCCGCCAGACCCAGCCGCGCCGCCGAGGCGCGCGCCTCCCGGGCCGCCAAAGCCGCCGGCGACCTCAATCCACGCTACGTGTTCGAGCGGTTCGTCACCGGCCCGCACAACGAGTACGCGACGGCTGTGGCTCACAGCGTGGCGGAGTCGCCGGCCACCGCCTACAACCCGGTCTTCATGTACGCCGCCACCGGGCTCGGCAAGACCCACCTCATCCAGGCCATCGCTCACGCCGCGCTGGAGCTGCACCCCAAGCTGCAGATCAAGTACGTCACCGTCGAGCGCTTCACCGACGACTTCATCAACGCGGTCACCGACAAGAACCGCATCGACGGCTTCAAGCAGTCCTACCGCGAGAACGACGTGCTGCTCATCGACGACGTGCAGTTCCTCGTCGAGAAACAGCAGACGCAGGTCGAGTTCTTCCACACCTTCAACGCGCTCTACGAGGCCGGCAAGCAGATCGTGATCACCAGCGACCGGCCGCCGCGCGAGCTGGTGGAGCTGGAGGAGCGCCTGCGCACGCGCTTCGGCCAGGGCGTGGTCGTCGACATCAGCCGGCCCGACCTGGAGACGCGCATCGCCATCCTGCGCAAGCAGGTCAAATGGGAGGGCTTCCAGATCGCCGAGCCGGAGGTGCTCGAGTGGATCGCTTCGCGCGTCACCGGCAACATCCGCGAACTGTACGGCGCCCTCACGCGGGCGGTGAGCTACGCCTCCATCCAGGGCAGCGCGGTCACGCTGGACGTCACCAAGGAGGCCCTGAAGGACATCCTCCCCAAGGCCTATCTGCGCCCGGTGACCATCGAGACGGTGCAGGCCGAGGTCGCCCGCCAGTTCGGCCTGCACGTCAACGATCTGCGCGGCAATCGCCGCACTCAGGACGTGGCTTACGCGCGCCACATCGCCATGTACCTCGCGCGTGATCTCACCGAGGCGTCCCTGCCGCAGATCGGCGCCCGTTTCGGCGGCCGCCATCACACCACCGTGATCCACGGCGTCGACAAGATCGAGCGCCGGCTCAAGGGCGGCCACGACGCGCAGCTTCAGGATCTTGTGGCCCTCATCGCGGCCCGCCTCAAGACCGTCCGCTGAGCGGTCCCGGCCGCTCTGCTTCGCGCCGCGACCTGCGCTCTCCACAGACCCCGTGGACAACCCCCCGTCATCCCGTGGACATTCTCCCCCGGAGCGGCCAAATCGGCTATGCTTCGCTGTACGAGGCGGGCCGCCACGGCAGGAGCGTCAGGTACTGCACACCCCGCCCACAGCGTTGTGCAGAGGCCCGCGCCCTTGCCGAGCAGGAAGAACCACCTCTCTCCACATCGTCAACAGGCGCTATGACGATGACGAGGAGAGAATGTCTTTTCTTTATTGTCATAAGGAGTCGCGATGAAGTTCACGTGTGATCGCTCCGCCCTGGTCGACAAACTCGCGATCCTCGCCCGCGGCGTGTCCACGAGGAGTGCGCTGCCGGTGCTCTCGGGCATCCTGCTCCAGGCGTCCGAGGGCCGCCTCGACCTGTTCTCCACCGACATGGAGCTCTCCATCAAAGCCAGCCTCGCTACAGCCATCGAACGCGACGGCGAGATCGTAGCGCCGGCGCGCCTGTTCACGGATGTGGTCCGCAACCTTCCCGGAGACCAGGTCGTCGTCGAGGCCGGCGAGGCCGCCGTCAAGGTCGCCGCCGGCCGCGCCGAGTTCTCTCTCAACGCCTGGTCGGCGAGCGACTTTCCGCAGACCTCCACGTTCGACACAAGCGCGGCTTTCGCGATCGGCCGCGAGCCTTTCGTCGAGACGCTGAGCAAAGCCGGCCGCGCCGCCTCCCGCGACGAGACCCGGCCGATCCTCACGGGCGTGCTCATGACCATCCTCGGCGACACGCTGAAGATGGTGGCCACCGACAGCTACCGGCTGGCAGTCAAGGAGACAAAGCTCGAGAAGGCCCTGGACACCGAGGTCCACGCCATCGTGCCGGTGAGGGCGCTGGGCGAGGTCGCCCGCCTGGCGGCGGCGCTGGGCGACGGCGACATCGAAGTCGCGATCGGCGAGAACCAGGCGCTCTTCAAGCTCGGCGACCCGACCGGCGACGTATGGGTCGCCTCGCGGCTCATCGACGGGCAGTTCCCCAACTACAAACAGCTGCTCCCGGACTCGTTCGACCACGAGGTCACGCTGGCGAAGGACGAGCTCATGGCGGCGGCGCGGCGCGTCAGCCTGCTGGCGCAGAAAAACGCGCCGCTGCGGCTCTCCTTCGCGGACCACAAGCTGACGATGAAGGCGCTCACGCAGGACGTGGGCCAGGCCGAGGAGTCTCTCGACGTGGAGTTCGCCGGCGAGGCCTTCGAGATCGGCTTCAACGCCGCCTACCTCATCGACGGCATCGACGCGATCGACGACGCCGGCGTCGTGCTGCGCTTCACCAGCCCGCTCCGACCGGGGCTCGTCAGCGGTTCGGATGGGGGCTTCGTCTACCTCATCATGCCGATCCGCCTGAACAACTGAACGACGTCCTCGTCAACGGCCCTCTGCCGCTGGGCGCGTTTCTCAAGCTTGCCGGGGCGGCGACCACCGGCGGACACGCGAAGCTGCTGGTGCAGGACGGCGCGGTGAGCGTGAACGGCGAGGTCGACCGGCGACGCGGGCGCACCCTGCAGCCCGGCGACATGGTCGCCGTCGGCGGCGAGGAGTACCGCGTGTGTTTGTCTCCAGCCTGAGGCTCGTCAACTTCCGCTCCTACTGCGACGCCACGGTGAGCTTCGGCGCCGGGCTCAACGTCGTGGTCGGCCAGAACGCCGCCGGCAAGACCAACCTCCTCGAGGGCGCCTGGTTCGCGCTCCGCGGCAGCTCGCCGCGCACGCGCCGCGAGGAGAAGCTCATCACCTGGGGGGCGCGCTTCACGCGCGTGGAGCTGGAGCTCGACGGCCCAGCCGCAGGCGCTCAGGCCGTCGAGGTCGCCTACGCGCCCGGGCAGGGCAAGCGCGCCCGCTGGAACGGCGTCGAGGTCGCCTCGCAGGACGAGCTCCGCGGACGCACCCAGGTGTTCATCTTCGTGCCCGAGAGCCTGCTGCTGGTCAAGGGCAGCCCGGCGCGGCGGCGCGCCCATCTGGACGCCTTCGCCGCCGCCCTCGATGCGCGATACGCCGCCGCCGCCCGCGAGCTGCAGGCGGCGCTGCGGCAGCGCAACGCCCAGCTGCTCGCCGTCAGGCACGGCGCCGCGGCGACCACGCTGGACCCGTGGGACGCGCAGTTCGCACGCGCCGCCGCCGCGCTGGGCCGCCGCCGCCGCGACCTCGTCGCCGAGCTCAGCGGGCGCTTCGCCGTCGTCGCCGCCGGGCTCGCCCCGCAGGGCGCCGGCTTCGCTCTGCGGCTGGTCAGCCAACTGGACGGCGTGGACTACGACGAGACGGCGCTGCACGAGGAGCTGCGCGCCCGGAGGCCCGGCGAGACGGGGCGCGGCCTCTCCCTCTTCGGCCCCCACCGCGATGATCTCAAGTTCCTCGAGGTCGACGCCGGGCAGGCGGCTCCCGCCGGGCTAGCGGGCGGCGCGGCGGCGCACGCCGGGGGATGCGTGGCTCCGGTCGCCGCCGCCGGGCCTGCGTGCGACCCTGTCGCTCTGCCGCGCGGCGGCCGCGACCTGCGCCTCTTCGGGTCGCAGGGCGAGCAGCGCGCCGCCGTGCTGGCGCTGCTCCTCGCGGAGCAGCAGCTCGCGGCGGCGCGCACCGGCGAGCAGGGCACGCTCTTCCTCGACGACGTGATGAGCGAGCTCGACGACGCCCGTCGCCGGCTCCTCGTGCGTCAGTTGACGTCCGCCGGCCAAGCTGTCATCACGACCACCGACCGCCACTACTTCACGGAGGAAGAGCTGGACCGGGCGACCGTGATCGAGCTGCCGCTCTCAGGTTCGCCGCCGGCCGGGGCCGCCGCTCCGCCGGCCGGGGCCGCCGGGCCGACGCCGCCGCACGAGGACGCGCTGTGAGCGACCGCGCCCCAGGGGTCCACCGCGGCCCGGGGGGCGGCCGCGCCCGCGGAAGCGAGCCCCAGCGCCTGGGCGATATCCTGAGCGCCGCGCTCGGGCGCATGGCGACCAGCGAGCAGGGGCGCGCCTACGCCGCCTGGGCGCGCGCCGCCGGCGCGCAGGTGGCGAGCGGCGCGCGCCCCCGCCACTTCTCGCGCGGCGTGCTCACCGTGGAGTGCACCTCGTCGGTGTGGGCCAACGAGCTCACGTATCTGGGCGGCCAGATCCTCAGGCGCATGGACGGGGTCGCGCCGGGGCACCCCGTGAAGCGCTTCCGCTTCGTCGTCGAGCGCGCCGCGCCGAGGCAGCAACAGAAGCCGCCCGCGGCGAGGGAAGAAGGCCGCTACGAGAGGCCCGCGCCGGCGGATCTCGGCGGGGCGCGGGCACAGGCGCAGGGAGTGCGTGACGAGCGCCTGCGGGCGGCCATCGAAGCCGCCCTGCGCACCTCATCCGCGGAGTCCCCCGAGACTCCCGGCGACGGCCCCCATGGAGGTTGACGAAAACATCTGATTTGCGGCGCTTTTGCCGCGGCCTCAAGTTCGCTCCGAGGCTTCGCGTTTGGTATACTCACGCAGGCAAGGCGAGCCTGCCCTTGTCACCCCTGTCCCGCCCCTCGGCACATTGCGAGGTCGAGTGAAAAAGCCGCACTACGACGCCCAGGATATCCAGGTCCTCGAAGGCCTCGAGCCGGTTCGCGAACGCCCCGGCATGTACATCGGCTCCACCGGCCCCCGCGGCCTTCACCACCTCGTTTATGAGGTGGTCGACAACTCCGTCGACGAGGCTCTGGCCGGCTACTGCGACGGCCTCGTCGTCACCATCAACCCCGACAACTCCGTGACCATCGCCGACAACGGCCGCGGCATCCCCGTCGGCATCATGCCCAAGTACAACAAGCCCGCCGCCGAGATCGTGCTCACCATGCTGCACGCCGGCGGCAAGTTCGGAGGCGCCGGCTACAAGGTCTCCGGCGGCCTGCACGGCGTCGGCGTCTCCGTGGTCAACGCCCTCTCCGAATGGCTCGAGCTCGACATCTATGTCGATGGTTTTCACTGGCACGAGCGTTTCGAGCGCGGCGTGCCGGTCGGCGCCCTCGAGAAGAGGGAGAAGCTCGGCAAAGACGCGCCCAGCGGCACCACCGTGTCGTTCATGGCCGACCCCGACATCTTCGAGGAGGTCGTCTACGACTTTCGCGTGCTCGCCCAGCGCCTGCGCGAGACCGCCTTTCTCACCAGGGGTCTGCGCATCGAGCTCAACGACGAGCGCGCCGAGGGCGAGAGCGTCGTGTTCAAGTACGACGGCGGCATCGTCGACTTCGTCGCCTACATCAACCGCGACAAGGACGCCATCCACCGCAGCATCATCTTCCTCGAGAACGAGACCAAAGACGGCGCCGTCGAGATCGCGATGCAGTGGAACTCCTCGTACAACGAGTCCATCTTCACGTTCGCCAATAACATCAACACCACCGAGGGTGGCTCGCACCTCACAGGTTTCCGCAGCGCGCTCACGCACACCATCAACGACTACGCCCGCCAGAAGGGCTTCCTCAAGGAGAAGGAAGAGAACCTCTCCGGCGAGGACGTCCGCGAAGGGCTCACGGCGCTCATCTCGGTCAAGCTCAAGAACCCGCAGTTCGAGGGCCAGACCAAGACCAAGCTGGGCAACACCGAGATCCGCAGCCTGGTCGAGGTTTCGGTCAACGCCAAGCTCGCCGAGTTCCTCGAAGAGAATCCCGCCGAGGGCCGGCAGATCATCGACAAGGCCGTCAACGCCGCCCGCGCGCGCAATGCGGCGCGCAAGGCCCGCGACCTCACGCGCCGCAAGGGCCTGCTCGAGGGCAGCACCCTGCCCGGCAAGCTCGCCGACTGCTCCATCAAGGATCCGGCGCTCAGCGAGATCTACCTCGTCGAGGGCGACTCGGCCGGGGGCTCGGCCAAGCAGGCGCGCGACCGCAGCTTCCAGGCCATCCTGCCGCTGCGCGGCAAGATCATCAACGTCGAGAAGGCGCGCATCGACAAGATGCTCGCCAACAACGAGATCCTCACCATGGTCAGCGCCATCGGCGCCGGCCTCGGCGACGAGTTCGACGTCGCGCAGGCGCGCTACCACAAGATCATCATCATGACCGACGCCGACGTCGACGGCTCGCACATCCGCACGCTCATCCTCACCTTCCTCTTCCGCCACATGCGGCCGCTGGTCGAGGCCGGCTACATCTACATCGCCCAGCCCCCGCTCTATCGCCTCAAGCAGGGCAACCAGGAGACGTACATCCACAAGGAGAGCCAGCTCGAGGAGATCCTGCTGCGCGGGCGCCTCGAGCAGATCCGCGTCGACAACACCGACACCGGCTTCACCTTCAGCGAGACCAGGTATCAGCGCTTCCTCAAGCTTTTCAGCGAGTACGAGGGCTGGGTCAAGAAGCTCAAGAGCCAGTGGGGCGGCGAGCTCATCGACTGGCTCAAGAACGGCCCCATGATCGAAGCCGAGCTGCCGACCTTCGGGGCGCTCCTCCAGGTGCTCAAGGAGGACATCGATAAGCGCTACGTCATCGATGTCCTCGCCGTCGACGAGGAAGAGAGCATCGCCGACACGCGTTTGGTCGAGCGTCGCACCGGATTGGCCGCGAACCTGCGCATCCCCTACGCGGCCGTCTCGGGGCGCGAGTTCCAGGCACTCAAGCGCGTCCACATGCGCGTTGCCGAGATGGTGGGCAGGCCGCCGTTTGTGCTACACCTCGGCAACCGCAAAGCCGAGGCGCAGAGCTACGAGGAGCTGCGTGTGGAGATCGTGGAGCTCACGAAGGAAGGCATGCAGCTGCAGCGCTTCAAGGGGCTTGGCGAGATGAACCCCGACCAGCTCTGGGACACCACCATGAACCCCATGACGCGCACCCTCCAGCTTGTGTCCATGGAGGATATCCAAGCGGCCGATGAGGTCTTTACGATGCTCATGGGCGACAAGGTCGAGCCGCGACGCGCGTTCATCGAGAAGAACGCGAAAGAGGTGCGGTTCCTCGATGTCTGACAATCTGCAGACCCTCGAAGGCAAGATCGAGCCCATCGAGCTCGAAGACGAGATGCGCTCGTCGTTCATCGACTACGCGATGAGCGTGATCACCGATCGCGCGCTGCCCGACGTGCGCGACGGCCTCAAGCCCAGCCAGCGGCGCGTGCTCGTGGCCATGCACGATCTCGGCTTGGCGCCCAACAAGCCACACCGCAAGTGCGCCAAGATCGCCGGCGACACCTCCGGTAACTACCACCCCCACGGCGAGGCCGTCATCTACCCCACGCTGGTGCGCATGGCGCAGGATTTCAACATGCGCTACCCGCTGGTCGGTGGCCAGGGCAACTTCGGCTCGGTCGAAGGCGACTCGCCGGCCGCGATGCGTTACACGGAGGCGCGTTTCAGCAAGATCGCCGTCGAGATGATGCGCGACATCGACGCCAACACCGTCGACTGGAAGCCCAACTACGACGAGACGCGGCGCGAGCCCACCGTCTTGCCCAGCCGCATGCCCAACCTCATGGTCAACGGCGCGTCCGGCATCGCCGTCGGTATGGCCACCAACATCCCGCCCCACAACCTCGGCGAGGTGGTCGACGCCACGGTGCACGTCCTCGACCACCCCGACGCCACGGCCGACGACCTCATGGAGCACATCAAGGGGCCAGACTTCCCTACAGGCGGCGTCATTCTCGGCACCGCGGGCTTCAAAGAGGCCTACCGCACCGGCCGCGGCCGGGTGCGCGTGCGCGCCAAGGCGCACACCGAGGCGTTGAAAGGTAACCGCTCGGCGATCGTCGTCACGGAGCTGCCGTACCAGGTCAACCGCGCCTCGCTCATCGACAACATCGTCGACCTGGTCAAGACCAGGAAGATCACCGAGATCAGCGATCTGCGCAACGAGTCAGACCGCTCCGGCATGCGCCTGGTCATCGAGCTCAAGCGCGAGGCCATCCCCATGGTGGTGCTCAACAAGCTCTACAAGCACACCCAGATGCAGACCACCTTCGGGATCATCAACATCGCCTTGGTCGGCGGCGTGCCACGCACGCTCACCCTGCCGGAGATGCTCAAGGCGTACGTCGCCTTCCAGAAAGAGATCGTCATCCGGCGCACCAAGTTCGAGCTCGACAAGGCCGAGACGAGGGCGCACATCCTCGAAGGCCTCCTCGTCGCCCTCGATAACCTCGACCAGGTCATCAGTATTATCCGCAAGGCCTCCGACGTGGATTCCGCGCGCGAGGCCCTTATGGACACCTTCGAGCTCACGCGGCCGCAGGCACAGGCTATCCTCGACCTGCGGCTCCAGAAGCTCACCAGCCTCGAGCGCGACAAGGTCACCGAGGAGCACCACGGCCTCCTGGCGCGCATCAAGGAGCTTCGCGAGCTGCTCGGCGACGAGGCCAACATCTACGGCGTCATCAAGACCGAGCTGCTCGAGATCAAGCGGCTCTACAACGACGACCGCCGCACCGAGATCGTCCCCGACATGGGCGAGCTCGACCTCGAGGATCTCATCGCCGAGGAGCAGATGGCGATCACCATCACCAAGACCGGGTACGTGAAACGCATCCCGGTCGCCACCTATCGCCAGCAGAAGCGCGGCGGCATCGGCGTGGCCGGCATGGACCTTAAGGAAGAGGACGAGGTCGAGCACCTCTTCATCACCAGCACGCACCACTTTCTGCTCTTCTTCACGAGCGTCGGCAAGGTGTACCGGCTCAAGGTCCACGAGCTGCCGCTGGCCGGGCGCAACGCCAAGGGCAAGCACATCGTCAACCTGCTGCCGCTGCGCCAGGACGAGAAGATCTGCGCCGTCATCAACACGCGCAACTTCGATGTCGGCGAAGGCAGGTTCCTCATTCTCGGCACCACGCACGGGATCGTGAAGAAGACGCTGTTCGCCTCGTACAACACCAAGCTCAAGGCCGACGGCATCATCGCCATCAGTATTCGCGAGGACGACGAGCTCCTGGCTGTGCGCCACACCTCGGGTGACGACGACGTCATGATGATCAGCCGCCTGGGCCAGGCCATCCGCTTCCACGAGGCCGACGTGCGGCCCACGGGCCGCAGCGCCTCGGGCGTCATCGGCATGCGCCTGCGCAAGGGTGACGAGGTCATCAGCATGGACATCGCCCGCGACGACAGCGACCTCTTCGTGATCACCGAGAACGGCTTCGGCAAGCGCACGCCGATCAGCGAGTACCGCATCACGGCGCGCGGCGGCCTCGGCGTGCGCACCGTCGCGCTCACTGATCGCAAGGGCTATCTGGTCGGCGTCAAGGTCGTGCGCGAGAACCACGAGATCATGCTGCAGAGCCGCGACGGCGTGGTCATCCGCGTGCGCGCCGACGGCATCAGCCGCCACGGGCGCGCCACCCAGGGCGTCAGGGTCATGAACATGCGCGAGGGCGACGTCGTCGGCGCCATCGCCCGCATGGTGGTCAGCGAGAGCGGCGCGACCGACGAGGAGATCGACGCGGATTAACGGTCGTCGTGGCCGGGCCGGCGGCGTTCACATCATCGACAGAACCACTTCACTGGTTCTTCGAAAGTGGCGGGTAGTCTGAGGACAGAGCCTGCGGCCCCCATGGTCCAGGCGGTCCTCGAGAAGCCCGACACGAAGGAGTCCCATGAACAGACTATTCGCAGGCATCGCTGCTGGAGCGGCGATCGCGGTCGTTGCCCTGTCGCTCGGTATCGCCGTGCGACCCGACTCCAGCGCGGCATCGCCGGCGACGGCGCTCGCGCAGGCCTCCGCGCCCGCCGTCGTCACGCCCCTTTCGCAGGCCGAGAAAGACGGCCTGGTCTTCATGCGCGAGGAAGAGAAGCTGGCTCGCGACGTCTACCGCGTGCTGGGCGCTGAGTATTCACTGCCGGTCTTCAACAACATCGCCGGCGCCGAGAGCACGCACATGGCGGCCATCAAGCGCTTGCTCGACAGGTATGGGGTCGCGGATCCCGTCAACCCCGACGTCCCCGGGAGCTTCCAGAACCCCGAGCTGCAGCAACTGTACGCCGATCTGATCGCCCAGGGCGACGACGGCCTCACGGCGGCGCTGCGCGTGGGCATCATCGTCGAGAAAGCGGACATCGCCGACCTGCAGATCCACATCCAGGAGACGCAGCACAGCGATATCCGCACGGTCTACACAAATCTGCTGCGTGGTTCGCAGAACCACCTGCGCGCCTTCGAGAAGCTCCTCGCGCGGTACGGGGGCTGATCTGACTGAGACGCGTCTGGTGACGCGCCTCGGCACGAGGGCGGCGGGGTGCTCGCGAGCACCCCGCCGCCCTGTTCGTTCGTCGGCGCCGTGCGGCGCGGTGCTACTCCGTCACCGCGTCCTCGGCGAAGAAGCGCTCATTGGCGACGAAGTCCTGCACTGTGCGGCGCGCCGCGATCTGCCGCAGGCCGCTGTCGGTGATCATGTAGGCGGCGGCCTGGTCGCGGCCGTTGTAGGCGCTCATGCACTCCAGCGAGTAGGCGCCCACGTCGAAGAAGGCGATAACGTCGCCGACCTTGGTGCAGGTGGGCAGGTGGCGGTACCCGGAGCCGGGGTCGCCGGTGTACAC
>Ga0194056_10001350_pt1 | contig 13446 bp, 12 predicted proteins | sample SepL4413m_MetaG_FD_155458 | JGI IMG/M metagenome (GOLD analysis project Ga0194056, IMG submission 155458) | Anoxic zone freshwater microbial communities from boreal shield lake in IISD Experimental Lakes Area, Ontario, Canada - Sep2016-L442-13m | ecosystem: Environmental > Aquatic > Freshwater...
CCGTCATCCCGGCAGTCCATGCCGGGATGACGGCTTGGGCGTTTTCAGCGACATATAATGTTTGTGTTTATCGGCCATGATGTACCCATTTGTTTTTGTGCGCTATTTTATGTTTTTTTACAGGGTTTTGTCGGTTAAATCCCAGAGCTTCAGCCATTACATGATAAATCACGTTTTGTTCAATAACGCCGTGAAACAAATGGGCTTTAGGGCCGCCTGCAAAAATAGCCACATCTTCTGCGCCATGCGTTTCGGCACCCAGCGGGATAATCGCTTCCTGAAGATAATCAGAACCTTGTACTTGGGCATCTTTGAGCAAAGGGCGGCCAGTGGCAGGAGCAAATGACTTTGGATTATGGCCTTCGCTGCCTGATTCCCAGGCCGCCGTTGCGGGTGTTGTGAATGATTTTGAACCGGCTTCCTGAACATTGGATTTGCCGGTGTAGCCGGTGCCGTTAGCGTAGTTTAGGGTGGTATAGGGCAAGCCCAACATATCAAGATTAGGGCTGGTTGCGCCCACACCTTGAGTCAGTCCCAAAATGGGATTGCCGCGTTGAGGATAACCGCCGATGGTGAAGGTGTGGCTATGGTCAGCAGTGACAATAATCAGGGTGTCATCGGGATTGGTTTTATTCATCGCCGCTTGAACGGCGGAGGCCAATTGTTGGGTTTCTGTCAGTGCCCGATACGCATTACCGGCATGGTGGGCATGATCGATACGCCCGCCTTCGACCATCAGAAAATAACCTTTATGATTTTTTTTCAGAATATCGATGGCTTTGGCGGTCATCTCTGTCAGCGACGGTTCACCGGCTTTGTCATGAGCGATACGGTCGGCTTCGTAATGGACGTGCGAGGGTTCAAACAGACCCAATAAATGATCTGTGGTTTTAGGGTCTATCGCATCGAACTGCGCTTTATTCCAGACATAGCGGGCATTACTGCGCTTGCTTAACCAGTCTGCGGTGAGGTCGCGGCCGTCTTTACGTTTACCGGCGACGCCGTATTCAGGATCTGTTGCCGACTGGGGAATAAAACGCGTTCGTCCACCGCCTAAGGCAACATCAATGCCTCCGTTGATATTGAAATCAACCAGTTGTGTGGCAATATCGGCAACCGTGGCACCGTCCGGTAAATCCGAATCGCCTTCCCAGTCGCGATTTGCAGTGTGGGCATAGGTTGCGGCAGGGGTTGCATGGGTGATGCGGGCGGTGGAAACGATGCCGGCAGACAATCCATGTTGCTTGGCTTGTTCCAGAATAGTGGCAAGTTTGTTGGCATTGACCTTTTCAGCGTTCGGTTCACTATGGGCCGCTAATTGATTGACGGAGATTGAATGACCTATGGTTTTAACGCCGGTTACCATGGCCGTCATGGTGGGTGCGGAGTCTGCGGTTTGTTCATCAACGCTGTAAGTTTTGGATAATGCGAGATAAGGCAGTTTTTCAAAGCTTAAGGAATTTTCTTCACCGTGTCCGCCTTTTTGTTGACCGTCATAAATCCGTGACGCAGTAATGGTGGAAATACCCATACCGTCACCGACAAACAAAATGACATTCTTTGCCCGCTTTGAGTTTGGATGTAACTGTTGGGCGTCGATAACCGTTTGTCGTCCGGCGTTAAACCAATCATTTGGATCAGGTTCCGCTGCCTGTGCAACACCGGCGGTAATAATGGCGCTTAGGGTGGTAATGCCGAGTTTTTTTAGAAAATACATTTTGGATACGTTTATGAATGGGTGAGTGTTTGTTGCCAGAATGCGTGTTGATAGCGATTGATAGGCTAGCGCCGGAAATAGTGGACAAGACTGATAAATGCACTGGCAACAAGCCACTGTAAGCCTGATAAGATGGGATATTATAAGCCTGATAACGTCAAAACCCGCTTTATAAAAATGACACTGTTATTTTTACGGGGTGACTTTGTTGTGCTGGAGATGGTCTTGCTGGTTTGAATGGTGGCGCGTTGGGCAGGCCAAGCCCGCGAGGAGTGAGATGCTATTACTCAATCCTCAAGTTTTCTTATCTTGACTTTCCCAAACTCAATGTGAAAATTGAGTCCCAGAAACTGCGTAGGCCGGAATAAGGCTTTTTGAGCGCAAGCGAGAATAAGCGTTTCCGGCACGCTGTACGAGAGTGAGTGCCGGAAACGCCTATTGCTTGTTATAGATTGTCTACTGGAATAACGTTAGATTGACTGACGTTTAACTAAACGACGTCCACCCATTGCCAATAAGCCGGAAGCAAACAAAAACAACGAGGGCGGTACGGGAACAGCACTGATTTGTACGCCAAAGTTGTAGTTAGCGCCAGTTGTCGGTAGATAACCAGCGTTGCCGGTTGCGTCATTGGATGCGGTTTGTAACGCGTTGGGCGCGAAAACCGGCATTAATCCTTGTAAAGTATCATCCGCACGAACTTCAAATGCCAGCCAATAAGTACCGGCATTGAGTGCAACATTCAGCCCTTGCAGACCATTCCAGCCATCAATGCCAAAGGTTGCTTGTTGTGCAAACAGTTCGCTAGTGGTGTCAGGACGATTTTTAATGGCGTTGTTGTCGTATAGTGCAACGGTATAAGTCGCATTATCCGGATTTGAGGTGTCAGCGGTGATAAAGCCTTTAAGACTAGTGATTTGCCAGGCTTGCGTTGTGGTAAATTCAGCCGCCAACCATTGACCATTAGACAGCATAATAGCTGAATCCAATTGGTTGGGTGTGCCGGTATCGACTATGATATCAGCCTTTACCTGATTGCTCAGGATAAGCGCTAATAAAGCCACCAATCCCAAAGAGCTTGTTAATTTTTTCATGTCCATGTCCTTTTTAGAAAAAACTTACTGATGTGGCAAGGTAACTGTTTCCAATTTTACAACCGGATTAGTCATGGCCGGATCAAAACCCCAAGTGTCCATTTGAACGGCACCGCTTTGGAAAACTTTTACAGTCGCCCATGAGTACATACGGTCATTGGCAACAGAAGTCGCTGTTGAAGATTCAAACGGAGAGCCGCCTGCACCCACGATGACTTGGTAAGAATTCGTTAAACCATTCAGTTTTGATACTTTATAGGTATGCTCATGACCACAGAAGTAAGTGGCTTTATGATTGTTAATCACAGTCCAGAAAGCGGCACCCGCTGCTGGATTTTTATCGCTAAGAGAAGAAGTTGGCGATGAAACGACTGCTCCAACGTTGTAGAACACAGCCGGTTTGTGACCAAAGACGAACATGCGTTTAGCGCCACGGCCTTCAGCGGCAAGCATATCAGCATCCAGCCAGGCAGTCGGTGCGTAACCGTCTTTACCGACTGCATCAGTGTTGATTATAACAAAGTGTGATTGACCTACGTCAAACGAATAACTAAGTTGTGATTGATCCGTGGTAACACCGTCTATTCCGCCAATAGCTGGAGTATTGGTTTTAGAAAAATTTGTTGCAGTTGTACCCACCAGACTAGTGAAACGAGCTGTGTCAAGAATCAGGTCGCCCATATTGTCGCGCCAGGCATTTTCGTTCTCAACCTGCGAGGCTTTACCACAACGCTTACATTGTACTTCATGGTTGCCTGGTACAGGCACAACATAAGTACCTGTTTCCATTAAGTTTGCAACCATGCCACGCCAAAAGCCATACTGTTTATAGATCTGCATAATATCCGAATTAAGGACATCATTGATGACAGGACTCGTGATTGCTGCTTCACTGACGCCGGTTGAGTTTCTGGTAACCGGTACGCCTGCTTTACCGTAACCCATAATCATGTCGCCGTTAAAAAACAACAGATTGGCTTTTTGAGACTGGATGGTACGCATGATACGTGACCAGGCGGTTGAGTTTTGCAGCCATTTGCAATCCTGGCCAGATAAGCCGGGATTTGCTGTTAAGCCGGTAGCACCGGAAGGTGTTTGGCATTTAAGAGTGGCATCCTGAACAGGTTTTACAGAGCTGGGATCAATATTTACTGAATCTTGTCTTGAGTCACCAACCGTAGAAAAAGTCAATATAACGGGATCAGTAGCAGCCAAAGAAGGCGCTGAATAGATAGCGGCAATAACCGAGAATGAAGCGGCAAGAATAGCTTGCCGTTTTAGGGAGTTTATTTTTAAATCAAACATTTGCTCTGTCCAGTAAAGTTATTTGCAAAATGATGCACAATAACTTCAAAATATGACAGTTTGATGAATTACAGTCCCGGGTGAGATCAATGCCGTTAAGTTAAGCGCCTTTTGGCAAGATAAACCGTTGGCTGAGCGGAGCCGAAGCCGACAAAATCGCTTCGACTCCGCTCAGCGAACGGCTTAACTTAGGAACGTGCATAAAATAACTTGACCAGTTATATTCCCTCACCCCAACCCTCTCCCGATGGGAGAGGGAGCAAGATGCCTAAGTTATTTAATGCGCATTCCTTAATGACATTGGGGGCAGATATTTAGTCTATAGTTGTTGTCGGCCACTTAATGCGAATCCATTGTTGATAAAAATAAACAGACGCCTTGGGCGTTTAACTTATTGTTAATAAATATAATTGAATAACCGTATAAACGGTATATACTGTTATTTTTTATTTAAACATAAGAGATCATAATGAACACATCAAAGCCAAAATCAAAAAAGACGGTAACCGAACCACTTCAAATTGATCTGCCCATTGAGAAAGCGGTCGTTAAAAAAGTGGCTAAAAAGCCTTCAATAGCAAAAGCAAGTGTCGCCATTGAAACTAAAGAAGTGGTTGAGGTAGTTGAAGCTGAAGCTGTTGAAGCAGTTGAAGTTGAAGCAAAAACGGATGTTAAAAAAATAAAAAGCGCCAAGGTAAAAGTGATTAGGGATAGTTTTTCATTCCCGGAACAGGATTATCTGAAAATTTCAGAACTCAAGAAAACCTGTCTGGCAGCGGGAATTCATGTCAAGAAAGGCGAGATTCTTCGCGCCGGACTGCATTTACTGACACAATTATCGTTAGACGAGCTTAAGCTGGCTGTTGAAAAAGTTGAAAAAGTCCAAACCGGTCGGCCAACCACTTCAAAAATTTAGTAATAAAGAGACTTCCCCCCAATGTCGTTAAGTTAAGCATAGAATGGGAGTAAAACCGCTTTAGCTGTTTTGCAGGCAATAGCTAAAGCGATTGCACTCCAGTCTTTTAAACAACTTGGGCTTAACTTAATGACATTGGATTCCCTCCCCGCCGTTAGAAATAAACCGCCACCGAGGGTCAGAAATCGCCAATATGCGTATTAATGGCTCTCTGTCGTAATTTTGTCAATGTTTTGTAAAGGTTTATGTTACTATGGTTTTTATTTTTTTGAGATAAAGAAGCCGTTATGACTGGTCTTAATAGTGACTCAGCGCAATATTTAATTAGCACCGTTTCAAAAAGGTCGGGGGTTAAGTCTGATCTTGTCAGAGCGTGGGAGCGTCGCTATCAGGCGGTAACGCCGACGCGTACGCCTGGTGGGCATCGGGTTTATACCGATCAGGATATTGCCCGTTTAAAATTACTCAATCAGGCCACCGGCAATGGTCATAGTATCAGTCAAATTGCCCGGTTTTCGCTTGATGATCTAAAGAAGTTGACCAAAGATGAGGCCGTTGCAGTAACGCCTGAGTTGAATAGAAAGACAACTTCAGCCAGTGACAGGGTCTATCTTACCGAGGATTATATTGAAAAATGTTATGCCGCCGTTTTAGCGTTCGATGCCAGAATGCTGGAGTCGCATTTTGAAAATGCAATTGTAGAGCTGGGTACGGAAGTATTTATTGAGCACTTGTTGACGCCCTTGTTAACCAGAATTGGCGAGCGTTGGATATCAGGAGAATTGAGGCCGGTTCATGAGCACATGACTTCATCTGTTATTCGTTCTTTGACCTATATTTTACGTAATAATAATCCCTGTGCAGCTAATGCACCCAGGATGATTGTTAGTACGCCTATTGGTCAATTACATGAATTGGGCGCTTTACTGGCAGCTATTATGGCTGAACTGAGTGGCTGGCAAGTTACTTATCTGGGCGCTAATCTGGCTGCTGAAGAAATTGCTGCCGGTGTTAAATATACCAACTCCTGTGCATTGACGCTGAGTCTCAGTTTTGCTACCGATGATCATGTTGTGGCGAAAGAACTAAGACGACTTAAAAAATTAGTGGGCGATAACGTCGCAATTATTGTCGGTGGAAGAGCCGCAAGTCATTTTCAAGGCGTTTTAAATGAAGTGGGCGTTTTAAACATTCATGGTTATGCTCATTTTAGACAAATTCTGAATGAACTGGCGGAAAAAAACCTGGAGCAAGAAGCGGATAACGCGTTATAGTTAAATCGCATTATTGAATTTGGGATAACATGGCAGGCTATATTGCTAATTTATTAATTATTAAAATCTGCTATGAGCTTTTGGAAAACAAAAAAACTGCCTGAAATGACGACCGAAGAATGGGAGTCATTGTGTGATAACTGTGGTAAATGTTGTTTACACAAGTTGGAAGATGAAGATTCCGGGGAAATAGTATTCACCAGCGTTGCTTGTAAACTCATCAATTTAACGACCTGTCGTTGTACACGCTATAACGAACGTACCCAATTAGTCCCGGAATGTCTCAATTTAAAGCAAAAAAGCTTTACACAGTTTCACTGGCTGCCTTCAACCTGTGCCTACCGTTTATTGAACGAGGATAAAGAACTTCCTACATGGCATCCCTTGGTATCGGGAAGTACCGCCAGTGTTAAAAAAGCGGGTGTTTCAATTAGAAGCTATGCGATAAAAGAATCAATGGCGGTTAATCTGGAAGACCATGTCATTGAATGGCTGGACTGATAAGCCACCCTTATTAAAAATGGAACACAGATGATACGGATTTTAGTGATACTTGATCTTCAAGTTTTCTTACCTTGACTTTATAGATACTGGATAACCAGTAACATAAGAGCCAATAGAGGTAGGCCGGAATAAGGCTTTTCAAGCGCAAGCGGGAACAAGCGTTTCCGGCATGTTGAACGAGTCTCCCGGAAACGCCACCACGCGCTACGCTTGGGTGGTCTTATTCCGGCCTACGCTTAATGCTTGTTATCGCTGAATTCCCCGAAATCAAGAATTAAAAACCTGAAGATTGACTGATAGACACAGATAAGAGAAGATTTTAAATGGTCTTTTTGCACTAAAAATAATATCCGTTGAAACCCGTATAACCAGTGTTCCATGATTAAAGCCTATATCTACTGAGTCGTTACGCGCTTATTAAATCAGGGTTTAAGATTAATAACAATTCCTGCGCCATCAACAGATTTTCGTTTTTCAAATTCCGGTTCCGGAGACATCAAAAATCCGCCTTTTAATTCCAGCGGTTGCGGCTTTTTTTTGGTTTCCGGGGCAAAAATATTAGTCACCAAGCTTTGTGCCACTGCTTTTTGGACATTGTTTATGCCTATGTTTTCTGAATCTTCAAATGGAACAGAAAGATCCAGCCGTTTTTCAAATTCGTCATGTTGAGAGGGGTTCTCTTCATCAGCGTCACTGATATTTTTTGCCAGGGTTATTTTTTGCGGTTTTCTTTTGACAGGCAGCGTGTTGTTTTTTGCCTTTACGGGTTCGGTGTCCAGCGTTTTTTTGATGTTTTCAGTTTCGGTTGCCTGGAGTTCTCGTTCTGTTTTCTGGGTTTCTACAACGATCATAGTGTTATCAACGGGTTTGTTAAAACCACTTAGAAAAACCCATGAAACGGTTAGAAAACTTAATAAAAATAGTCGGTGATTTGTCATTTTAATTTTTCCACTTCGGTTATTAAAGTAACCGAGTTAGTTGTAAAGCCCAATAAAACGATTAGAGACATGACTTGAACAGGTAAGAGCAAAAATAACCTGATTCAAAATAGAAGCTCAGATGATCTTAAAAAAGTAATCAATGAGTAGTTTGAAGTTAAACAATATCATAGTCCAGTTCCAATATACAAGGCACATTTTTTGTCAATGCGCCCAAAAAAATAGCGGATTGTTGCGGTTTGACAAGAAAAGCAAGGTGCTAAAAAGGCTTTCGATGTAACACGAAGTAGTAGGGTGCGCATCGCGCACCACCATACACATCAACTTAAATATATTAATTCACCACGAAGACACGAAGTTCATGAAGAAAAACCAAAGCAAAATCTTCGTGTCTTCGTGGTGGAATGTCTTAACTTGGTGCCTATGGGGTGCGCATCGCGCACCACAACCATGCCAGAGAAAGAAACCCAATAGGCTGCAAATAATAGATTGTGGTGCAAATAAAATCGTTTAGTGGATGCGGTTTTAGGTGCGTGATGCACACCCTACCACTAGAAATTAGGGGTTTATTCATTGCCAGTTGCCTTAATGGATACTCAAGCAATCATTTCAGTCCGATAACGATAAATTTTAATATTGTCAGACCAATAATCCTGCGGTAATCCTGCTTTTTGTTTTAAATGCTGCAAAAACTGTTCCGGTTCGGGGAGTTGCTCCCAAACCGAGGGTAAAAAAGTTCCCCGTCGTCGGCCTTCTTCCAATATTAAGCCGTCTATGCCCGGTTGTAGTTGGCTTATTAAGTCCTGTTCCGAGGTGAAGATAACCGGTTCTGAGGGCGTTAATATGGACAGGTGTATTTCCAGTTCATTAAATTCCTCATCGGTCAGTGGCGGAAAACGGGGGTCTTTAAAGGCCGCTAAAAAAGCGTTTTCTGCAATATCTTCGGCCAGCGGCCTGACGGCTTCCAACATGCCAATACAGCCACGCAGTTGCCGGTGTTTTTGCAGGGTAACAAAAGTCGCACGCTTGACGGTTAATTCCTCCGGAAAATCAGTGCTATTAATTGTTAAGGGTCTGCCTGTTTGCAAGCCATGTTGGATAGAGCTTTTTGCCAACTCCAGTAAGCGTTGCTGATGTTCTTTAGTCAATGACATAAGCGCCATACCCCACAACTCTGCTTTTATCGCCAGCGGTATCGCCGGAGTTACGCAGGTCGATTGTTTTAATGGTGAGTGATTTTTCCCGTGCCAGTTTTAACAAGCCACTGACGGGTACTTTACCGCAGGCAGAATCATCGGCGAGCTGTTCATATTGCAGGTGTTCTATGACTGCGCTGGTTGTTTTGTCGAGCTTTTTTGCGGCAGCATACTCGTGATAATGACTTAAGTCAGAACTGACAACAATCAATGTTTCATCGCCGCCCCACAGCGCATCAATAACCTGACTGACTTGTTCCGGTGATGCATCGCCAGCGACAATGGGCACAATTTTGAAGTCATCCAGCATTTCCTGTAAAAAAGGCAAATGGACTTCCAGGCTATGCTCGTAAGTGTGCGCCTCTTCAAGATAATCGACGAAGGGTAGTTTGGCGATAGTTTTTACGGCTTCCTGGTCGACAGTGATAGAGCCTAACGGAGTAATGAATGCTTCCGCTTTGCTTACGGCCAGACCCTTAAATGCGACACGATGGGATGGGCCAATGATAACCACGCGGGTAATCAGATTATGCGCTTTTTTTAAGCGGGCATAAGCCGTTGCGGCAATCGGGCCTGAATAAATGTAACCGGCATGAGGCGCGATGATGGCTTTGGGTACTTTTTCACCGGCTTCAGCATCGTTTAAATAATTGTCCAGCATTTGATGTAATTGTATTGGATTGGCAGGGTAAAAAGAGCCTGCCACGGCGGGTTGTCTGTTCATTAGCGTCTCCTTTATTTCCGGGTAAAAAATTAATGCGGATCTTTGCAAAGCAACAATAAATATTATAATCTATTAGCTAAACGACAGATACTGCATGTTAATAACGGGCTGTGACAAGATGATTTGCTAACGGTTCCAGAGGAGAATGAAAATGACTGTTTTTATTACCCATGACACGGTGAAGACTAACTACTGGCAACAATTAGACGATGGCCGCGTTCAATGTGATCTTTGCCCAAGATTTTGCAAGTTGCACAAAGACCAGCGGGGTCTGTGCTTCGTCAGACAGAATCTGGATGATCAACTGGTCATGACCAGTTATGGTCGCTCCAGCGGTTTTGCCATTGATCCTATCGAAAAGAAACCGCTAAACCATTTTTTACCCGGAACCCCCGTATTCTCTTTTGGTACGGCGGGTTGTAATTTGGCCTGCAAGTTTTGCCAAAATTGGGATATCAGCAAGTCGCGAGAAATGGATACGCTGATGAGTAAGGCATCTCCTGATGCCATCGCTCAGGCCGCGTTGGATTATGGGTGCGACAGTGTTGCCTATACTTATAATGATCCGGTGGTTTTTCATGAATATGCGCTCGATACCGCCAAAGCTTGCCGGAGTCTTGGCATAAAATCAGTGGCGGTTTCTGCGGGTTATGTTTGCGCGGAACCCAGAGCTGAATTTTATCAATGGATGGATGCCGCCAACATTGATTTAAAAGCCTTTACCGAGCGTTTTTATCATCAAATAACGGGCGGGCATCTGGAACCTGTTTTGGAAACATTAAAATATATTAAACACGAAACTTCAGTTTGGCTGGAATTAACGACGTTAATTATTCCCGGTGAAAATGACTCCGAAGCAGAACTGGAAGCCATGACCCAATGGGTGGTTGAGAATTTGGGAGCGGATGTACCCATGCATTTTTCGGCATTTCATCCTGACTGGAAGATGCTTGATAAGCCGTCCACACCGATTGCTTCTTTATTACTCGCAAGGCAAATTGCTTTAAAAAACGGGGTGCATTATGCCTACGTCGGCAATGTGCATGACAAGTCGGCAGACAGTACTTATTGCCACAGCTGCGGTCAGTTATTGATAGGTCGTGACTGGTACGAGTTGTCTGAATGGAATCTGGATGAGTCTGGTTGTTGTCGTTTTTGCGGCGAACGTTGCGCGGGTGTATTTAATCCAAAACCCGGAAACTGGGGCGCAAAAAGAAAAAGCGTTATGATGCAATAAGCAGAACCACGAAGGAGTCGGGTTAGGCGCTAGCCGTAACCCGACATAGATACTTAAGACATTTCACCACGAAGACACGAAGAGCACGAAGATTTTTCTTTGGTTTTTCTTCGTGAACTTCGTGTCTTCGTGGTGAATTAAATCTTTAAGTTGATGTGTATAGGGTTACGCTGTCGCTAACCCGACCTTCGTGATAATTAAAAATGCCTGCCTAAATTAGAGCGAGTCGCCAATTTCGGTTTTATAAAACGGCCATTTTTTAACGTGCAGATACTTTCTGATCGGTGATTTAATGACGGATACACACAGGGCAATAGAGAATAGACACCAGACGGCGGCATATTCATTGGGATCGGTCGTCGTAATATCGGAAATAAGGGGGCCAATCAGATAATGGAAGCCCACAAAGCGCCATGAGCCATACATTAACGGCATATAAAAAGACACCAGAATATAAGTGAAGGCATGTAGACCCCAGTTAAAACCAAACAACCATTTAACAGGATCTGACATGATGCCGTTCAAAGGCATTTGCCAGGCAATATGCCAAGAGCCCGATGTTGAGCAAATACTGGGGCCGCAAAAACCTTCCACACCAATGTTGCAAGTGCCCGCCCAGCCAAATGGATACATTTTGATGAGCATGGCAACCGAACCGATTGCGCAAATCGTATAAACGGTCGTGCGGATTTTTAATTTGACGCTGTTCGGAATAAAGTACATGGCCACCATGTTGACAAAAAATGGCTGAAACGCAACATGTAAATAACCCAACAGCGTGAGTATCTGATTATTCGGATTATCACATAAATCGATATAGACGTAAGTGACTGCCTGTAATAACTCCATTAAGGCAAAATAAGTTAATGGAATCCAAAGCTCTTTGGATTCCCCTTGTTTAAGTGCAACATACGCTGCAGTACTAAGACCTGCGATGGCTAATACGCCTGACGCTTCCCCGCTCCAACACATAAAACTGTATCCTCTTTCTTTTATAATTATTAAATGTCGCTTATTGCAACAGCTTCTTCGTTGGCTTATTAACGTTGAAACATCAGTCATGTTTGTTGATTGTTAACAGCCCAATCAGCTTAACCTCGGGTATTGTATTACAAGTGGCGGGGGATTGATAAAGGCTTGTGAAAACACTTGGCCTGTTTGGGGCAAGTAGCGGACTTAACAATCGCCGTTAAAGCCTTTCTTACGCCAAGTAATGAATGGCTAAAGAGCAAGCTACTTGATAGGCGGTATGGCCGCAAATGCATCAAGGTCTTCTATGGCAGCAGCGGTACGGCGTATGAGTTCATGGTTGCTTTCAAGATTCATCATGCCGCCAATTGCCAGTGTTACCAGCATGGCTTCAAAGGGATAGACAAGGTGAGCGCGATACCGTTGTAGCAGAACAGTGGCATTAATATTTTCGATACCGTTATTCTCAAGACATTGGGTATAAATTGTGATCAGTCTCGCTTCATGACGTCGTCGGGTTTCAGGTTCAAGAGCGGTGGACAGAAAGTAAGCAATATCGCTTATTCCCTCGCCAAAGCGAACCAGTTGCCAATCAAGAAGACCCGGTTGAGATTGATTCCAGAATAAATTGCCTGGGTGGCAATCATGATGAATGAGTGTTTGTGGCGCATCGGTAAGAAAGCGCATGGCCTGTCGGCGATGACGGGCATAATGAATTGCCCTGGCATGAAGTTTTGAGGGCACAAGATCGCCCGCCTTATGTAGTCCTCTTTTCATCAATGGAACCGCCATTGCGGTACCCAAAAAGTCTTCCAAGCGACGAACCGGGCCGGCCAACCAGGGATAGGCATGATTAAGCCTTTCTTTTTTCCAAAAGCAGGCATGAAAGCGGGCAAGCTCTTCTACAACCTGGGTGGCTTGAGAAAATGTTAAGGCATCCCCCACATTTCCCAATAGAGCGCCACAACTGCTTACATCGGTAAGCACTAGTGTTGCACCTTTGCCAAACCGGCTTTGTGCCGCCAGAAGATCCGGTACAGTAACCGATACCGACGGGGCAACTTCATTATAAAAGCGCACCTCCGTATGCAGCAGTCTGGGTAAAGCAGTGATTAATCTTGCTTGCCAAGCCAGCGAGGGCAGCTTTACAAACCATTGTTCGGGTAGCAGGCTGGGTTGATTGTGTTTCACTTTGACACGCACACGCGTTGTCGTCCCAATTTCAACAGAAATAATGTTTACACTGGAAACCACTATGTGGGCTGAATGGTTATTAACCACTCGCTGAGCCCAGTCGATGGTTAAATCATTCGGGTGGCGAACAAGAATGTTCTGCATGATTTTAAAAATAACCTGGACGCTTAAAAATAGCAGCAGGTTGAAAAAATGGAGAAGGTTAAAACTGACTGGTTTTATAAGTCGGTCAGGTTTAACTTCGGTCTTTTTGTCGAAGGTCAATGCAGTTAAGTTAGGCATACAACTGGAGTAAAACCGCTTTAGCTGTTTTGCAAGCAATAGCTAAAGCGATTGCACTCCGGTTTTTTAAACAACTTGCGCGTAACTTAACGGTAT
>Ga0194056_10001351_pt1 | contig 13441 bp, 11 predicted proteins | sample SepL4413m_MetaG_FD_155458 | JGI IMG/M metagenome (GOLD analysis project Ga0194056, IMG submission 155458) | Anoxic zone freshwater microbial communities from boreal shield lake in IISD Experimental Lakes Area, Ontario, Canada - Sep2016-L442-13m | ecosystem: Environmental > Aquatic > Freshwater...
CCCTCCGACAACGCACCGCCCTCCGCCAGCGCACCACAAGTGCCTTACCACTCGCCTCAAAATTCGACGATTTTTGGTGAAATTTCTTCTTGTATTCATTTTGAAAAAATATTATAATATCACTAATATTCGATTTCGGGAGAACCCCGATTTCACATCTGAAGGGGGAATTGATATGAAAGACTATGTTGTGGAAAAGCTTCGCAATATCTGTCTGCTATCGCATGGTGGCGCAGGTAAGACGACGCTGACGGAGTGCATGTTGTTTAACGCGGGAGTATTAGAAAGATTTGGCAAGGTAACGGACGGAAATACGACTTCGGATTACGATCCGGAAGAAATTAAAAGAAAGATTTCGATTAGTACAACTTTAAATCCAGTTGAGTACAAGGAACACAGAATCAACATCATCGATACTCCTGGATATTTTGATTTTGTAGGGGAAGTAATGTCAGGGATTCGAGTGGCTGACGGCGCGATTATTCTCGTTTCGGGAAAGAACGGCGTGGCTGTTGGAACTGAAAAATCATGGGCGTACTGCAAAGAGCGCAATATTCCAAGATTTTTCTTCGTAAACAATATGGAAGACGAAAATGCTGACTTCGATAAAGTCATGGCACAGTTTTCTGAAAAGTTTGGAAGCGGTGTAGCTCCGTTTGAGATTCCGTTTAAAGAAGGCGGGAAGCTGATTGGAGTTATTGATGTTATAAATAGAGTGGCACTCAGATTCGAAAAAGAAGTTATAGAAACTGCAGTTCCAGCTGAATACGAAGCGCAAGTGGAAGAAGCTTGGGACAAAATCAAAGAGGCTGTCGCTGAGACCGATGAAGAGTTAATGGAAAAATATTTCGCAGGCGAGGAGTACACACCTGAAGAAATTCAAAAAGGAATCCAAAAAGGTATTGAACTTGGATATATCATTCCGATTTTTGGCGGTTCGGCTGCGGCGAATATTGGTGTTAAGAATCTTACGGCTGCGGTTGTAGAGTACATGCCTTCACCAGCAGATAGACCAGCAGAAATTGCGTACAAAGCTGGTACCGAAGAAGAAGTTGAATTGAAGCCTGATCCAGCCGGACCAGTTGCGGCTTTGGTATTCAAGACTATTGCTGACCCGTTTGTAGGCAGAATCAATTTCTTTAGAGTTTACTCTGGTACGGTTAGAGCTGACAGTGCTTTGCTCAACACCACGACAGGTAAGCAGGAAAAAATGAGCGCGCTCTTTATGTTAAGAGGGAAGAAGCAAATCAATATGTCGGCAGTTATCGCTGGAGACATCGCGGCGGTTGCTAAGTTGACGAGTACTGGTACGAACGACACGCTTTGCGACGCTTCGAAGCCGGTCAAAATTGACGGCGTGAATTTCCCGGCACCTATGCTTTCGCAGTGCATCGAGCCTAAGACAAAGGGCGATGAAGAGAAGATCAACTCGGGTGTTCACAAATTGATGGAAGAAGACAAGACCATATCTCTCATAAATAACACAGAGACCCACCAGGTTGTGATTTCGGGTGTTGGCGAGCAGCATCTGGATGTGGTTGTAAGCAAGTTGAAGACTAAGTTCAATGTGTTGGTTGATTTAAAGGACGTAAGGGTGCCTTATAGAGAGACTATTCGCAAGAAGGTTGAAGTTGAAGGTAAGCACAAAAAGCAATCCGGCGGACACGGTCAGTACGGGCATGTTAAAATGATTTTCGAGCCTGGCGAAGGTGAAGGTTTGACGTTTGAAGAGAGAGTAGTAGGCGGTTCGGTGCCGAAGCAGTATCATCCGGCGGTTGAAAAAGGTTTGCTTGAAAGCATCTCAAAAGGTGTGTTGGCGGCTTATCCTGTAGTTCAGTTGAAGGCGATTTTGATAGACGGTTCGTATCATGATGTTGACTCTTCGGAAATGGCGTTCAAGTTGGCGGCGCGCAAAGCTTATAAAGAAGGACTTCCTAAGGCGGGACCAGTGCTGCTTGAGCCTATCGCACACGTGGAAGTTAATGTGCCTGATGAATACATGGGTGACATCATCGGCGATTTGAACAAAAGACGCGGACGCATTATGGGAATGAACCCTGCGGGCGACGGAATGCAGCAAGTTGTGGCTGAAGTGCCGCTCGCTGAAGTTTACAAATATGCGACGGACTTGAGATCTATGACTCATGGTCGCGGTGCGTTTGGTTATACTTTCGAGAGATATGACGAAGCGCCACCAATGGTAGCGCAGAAGGTCATTGAAGAAGCTAAGAAGCTGATGGTTGAGGAAGAAGAAGACTAATATTTTTTAGTCAACTTGGCACGCGGATAATCTCCGCTGCTCTCCACAGATTCTAAAAAGAAGCCGTGGCGTCGGTAAAAATGGATTAAACGGCTATTGTTCAAAGCAGTATACAAATATGCAGACTTCATTCGTGTGGTCTGCATTATTTCGTCCACTTTTTTCATTAGTTCGTGGCCGACTCCGATTTTGCGATATTCTGAAGTGACGCCAAAGCGTGAAATGTGTGCGACACCGTTTTCTTCGACGGTAATCCTGATTGAACCAGCGGGTTTCCCAAACATCATAGCGACATACACATACGATTTTTCGATATCGCGCGTGACATCTTCAATAGTCTCGATTAATGCTGAAATTGGCGCAGTAATCCTGCTTTTGCGCACATAGCGTTCAAAGGCATCTCGTGTGATGGATTGCACCAACTCAGCATCTTCAACTGTAGCCCTTCTCATTTCAAGCCCAAGCATCATATCCGTTACCCTCCCATTAGCATCGCTAAAATTGCTTTTTGCGCGTGCAGTCTGTTCTCCGCCTCGTCAAAAATCAGAGAGCGCGGGCCGTCGATGACTGATCCAGCCACTTCATAGCCGCGGTAAGCCGGTAGACAATGTAAGAAAATCGCATCCTCTTTCGCTAACGCAAACAACTGATCGTTGACTTGATATGGCATAAATGTCTTGATTCTAGTTTCTTTCTCGCCCTCTTGGCCCATGCTGACCCAGGTGTCTGTAACTACGACATCGGCCCCAGAAACGGCCTTTTCAGGATCTTCGGTCATACAAATTTTCGCGCCGGTTATGCTTGCGTCGTTTTGCGCTTCTTCGACGACGTTTGGCAAGCACCAGTAGCCCTTTGGTGACGCGACAGAGATATCAACGCCCGATTTCGCGCAACCCTGTAGCAGGGAGTTCACAATATTGTTGCCGTCGCCGACATAGGCCAATTTCAGGCCTTGTAGGCGCCCCTTATTTTCGTAGACAGTAAGCAGGTCGGCCATGATCTGGCACGGATGCATGGTGTCGGTCAGTCCGTTGATTATAGGAATCGACCCGAATTTTGCCAAGTCTTCGACATCTTCCTGATTGAAAGTACGAATCATGATTCCATCAAGATATCTCGACAACACATTTGCTGTGTCGTAAATTGATTCGCCACGCCCAAGTTGAATGTCATTCTGGCTCAGAAACAGCGCCATTCCGCCGAGTTGATACATTCCAACTTCGAAAGACACCCGAGTTCTAGTGGACGCCTTGCTGAAAATCATTCCAAGAGTCTTTCCCTCAAGCAACTTGTGTGGGATGCCCTTTTTCTGCTTGTCTTTGAGTTCCAAGCCCAGCTTCAAAAGCTGGTCGAACTCGTCTATCGATACATCATTGAGATTAATAAAATGCTTCATTAATTTCCGCCTCCTAATTCAATCAAGACTAATTTTAACACAGGAATAAAGTCTTGAATATCTTTTTCCGTCACAATGAGCGGGGGAAGTAGTCGAAGGGTGTTGTTGCCCGCGATTCCTACAAGATAACCGTGCTCAAAACACTTGCTTTTCACATCTCCTGCAACCACTCCTGTTAGTTCGACACCGATCATGAGTCCCTGGCCGCGAACTTCCTTGATGGACGGCAGTTCTGCCTGGAGCTCCAACAACTTGGCGTGTGCAAATTCTCCGACTTTTTTTGCGTTTGCGGTGAGGTTGGAATTGATGATTTCTCCAACTGCTGCAAGGCCTGCCGCGCATGCCAACGGTCCGCCTGCATAGGTGCTGCCGTGGTCTCCAGGTGCAAACCCGCTCGCTGCTTTATTGCTTGCAAGCATCGCGCCCATTGGAAATCCTCCTCCTAAGGCTTTCGCCAACGTCATGATGTCGGGAACCACGCCGTGCGCTTCGTAGCCGAATAAATTTCCGGTTCGGCCAAGCCCAGTCTGAACCTCGTCGATAATCATCAGGATATCCCGCTCATCACACAACTTCCGAACTTTCTGTAAGTAGTCGGTCGTCAGCGGTATTACACCGCCTTCTCCCATAATTGTTTCAAGAATTATCGCGCAGACAGATGGTCCGGCCGCAGCATCGAGCTGTGGAAAGTTGTTTGCATCCACCTTTTTGAAGCCGGCCGGCATAGGCGCGAACGGCGCTTGGTATTTTTCGGTCCCGGTTGCGGCTACAGTTGCGAGCGTTCGTCCGTGAAACGAGTGATTCAGCGACACGAACTCGAATTTCTCCGCCTGGCCCTTTTTGCTGTAATACCCGCGCGCCAGCTTCAACGCGGCTTCGTTAGCCTCAGCGCCGCTGTTCGTAAAAAACACCTTATCTGCAAACGAATTCTCAACCAGCAATTTTGCGAGTTTGCCCTGGCTCTCTACATAATAATAATTCGAGCAGTGAATCAACTTGGCCGCCTGCTCGGTGATTGCGTTCACAAGCGCCGGATGCGAATGCCCGAGTGCCGAGACGGCAACCCCGGCAAACAAATCAATATACTCTTTACCTTCAGTGCTTTTTAAAACTAAACCCTTGCCACTTTCAAAGCAGACTGGGACACGTTCTCCGAACGTGTTTACGTAATATTTATGATCTAAATCTATGATTTCTTCAAGTTTCATTTCTAAATCCTCCTAAATTCTTGTGTTCACGCAGTGAAGAGCGTGCCGATTCCGCGTTTGGTGAAAATTTCTAAAAGCAAGCAGTGCGGCTGTCTACCGTCGATAATGTGGACTTTATTCACGCCACCCTCGATTGCCTCGACGCATCCGAGAACTTTCGGAATCATGCCACCGCTGATGATTCCTAGCTCGATGTACTTTTTGACGTCCTCGACGGTCAGTTCCGAAATGATTTCCGGGCTGTCGATGCTGACTTTCACGCCTTCGATGTCGGTCAAAAGAATGAGTTTTTCGGCCTGCAATGCTGATGCGATGTCGCCGGCCACGGTGTCTGCGTTGATGTTGTAACTCTCGCCGTTCGGACCCACGCCTACAGGCGCAATGACTGGAATCAGTCCGTCTTCAGCAAGCATTTCGAGCAGCTTGGTATTGATTTTCGTGACTTTACCCACGAAGCCGATGTCTGTCGCGACACCATCAACAAACGGAGTGTACTTCTCACACTCGATGAGGTTGCCGTCAATGCCGCAAAGCCCGATTGCCTTGCCGCCCTTCTGGTTCAGCAGCGACACGACTTCTTTGTTCGTCTTGCCGACCAACACCATCTGCGCCACCTGCATAGTTTCCGCATCCGTCACTCTAAGCCCGTCCACGAATTTGCTCTCGATACCATACGCCGTCAACGCCTTGTTAATCTCAGGGCCGCCGCCATGCACTACGACCGGATTTATTCCTATGAATTTTAGCAAAGTGATGTCTTCCATAACCGAATTCTTCAACTCGTCATTTATCATTGCGTTTCCACCGTACTTTATAACCACCGTCTTACCCGCAAACTTCTGAATATACGGCAACGCCTCTACTAAAATTTCAGCTTTCTTCATTAATTCCTGCATAATAGCCTCCTATAACTGCATCCCCGGAACACTAATTCCGGTGCCTTCGTCAATTCCCATCATGATATTCAGCGCCTGCACCGCCTGCCCTGCAGAACCCTTTAACAGATTATCAATTGCGCTCACAATAATCAACCTTTTTACCCTCAAATCCACAATCACACCGATGTCTATAAAGTTGGACCCCGCGACGTACTTTACTTCAGGAGTCGTTCCCAGCGGCATAATTCTCACAAACTGCTTGTCTTTATAATATTCCTTGTAAATCTCAAGAACCTTTTCTGTCGAAACACCCGAAGCTATCGCGGCATCCGTCAAATTTGTGTGGATGGTCGCCAGCATTCCGCGCTTGAACGGCGCCAGATGTGGCGTAAACGAAACATTAATATCGGTACCGGCCAGCAAGCTCAATTCCTGCTCGATTTCGCTGGTATGCCGGTGATTAGCAATTCCATAAGCCTTGTAGTTCGACTCGATCTCACAAAATCCGTATGCGAGCTCTTCTTTTCGGCCTGCTCCAGACACTCCCGAAACCGCGTTTATTATTATAGAAGAAAGATCAATCAATTCTGAATTTATCGCCGGTGCAAGTCCCAATACAGAGCAAGTAGGGTAACATCCTGGATCGGCAATAAGCGTCGCATCTTTAATTTGCTCCCGATAAAGTTCCGGAATTCCGTAAACCGACTTGGCTTGAAGGGCAGGCAGATTGTGCTCAGACTTGTAAACCTTCTCGAAAACTTTAGGATCCTTGTATCTGAAAAGTGCACTGTGATCGATTACTTTTACTCCTAGCTGTAGTAATGCAGGAATAATGTCTTTTGAAGCCTCAGGAGGTAGCGCTGTAATGACAATTTCCGAAGATTTAGCCAATTCATTAATATTCAATTCAGTGCATTCAATATCACATCTGCTGCGAAGGGAAGGATAAATGTCGGAAAACTTTTTTCCAACATAGCTTTGCGAAACAAGCTTCTGAAGCCTGATATTAGGGTGTACACATAATATTCGCACTAGTTCCAATCCAACGTAACCTGTAGCTCCGATGATGCTTAAATTGACCATAAAAAACCCTCCGTTTCTGTATAAGAATTCAAAAAAGACATGAATTCTTTAATAAATATACATCAATTTGCATAAAGATGCAAGTATAAAATATTTTTTATACATAATAGACAAAGGAAGGCCGAAAAAATTGTTGAAGTTTTACATAGAAAGAAAAAAAGTTTAGTGTTATTATTCTTGTTGCGTACTTATGTATTTTTAATATGAAAAAAACAATAGGAGGAATTTAAAATGGCAAGTGTTAATTTGAAAAACATTTACAAGAGATTCGAAGGCGGTGTCACTGCGGTTAACAACTTCAATCTTGATATTAAAGATAAGGAGTTCGTAATCCTTGTAGGACCTTCTGGTTGTGGAAAGACAACTACACTAAGAATGATCGCCGGATTAGAAGAAATCAGCGAAGGCGAGATCTATATCGGAGACAAATTAATTAATGACGTTCAGCCGAAAGACAGAGATATCGCAATGGTATTCCAGAGTTATGCATTGTATCCTCATATGACAGTATACAATAACATGGCTTTCGGTTTGAAACTCAGAAAATACCCAAAAGCAGAAATCGACAGAAGAGTTCGCGAAGCTGCAAAAATGCTTAGCATCGAGCCATTATTAGATAGAAAGCCAAAAGCTCTTTCTGGCGGACAAAGACAGAGAGTTGCGCTTGGCCGTGCAATGGTTCGTGAACCTCAAGTATTCTTACTTGACGAGCCGTTATCAAACCTTGACGCTAAGTTAAGAGTTCAGATGAGAACAGAGATCAGCAAATTGCACCAAAGACTTCAAATTACATTTATCTACGTAACACATGACCAGATTGAAGCCCTCACAATGGGAACTAAGATTGTTGTTATGAAAGACGGATTTATTCAACAAGTTGACGCACCAACTGACTTGTACGAAAAACCACAAAACATGTTCGTAGCCGGATTCATCGGAAGCCCTACAATGAACTTTATTGAAGCAGTCGTAGAGCAAAAGGGCGAAGACATTAATCTTGTCGTCGCAAAAGATTCCGTTAAGCTCCCTGAATACAAAGCAAAAACCGTCAAGACTGAAGCAAAAGAATACATCGGAAAGACAGTAATCATGGGAATCAGACCTGAGTGTATCCATGACGAAGAAGCTTTCATTAGCTCTATGCCTGACAGCATCATCGAGTGCGACGTGCAAGTAGTTGAGAAGCTCGGATCCGAGACTTTACTTTACATGACCGTCGGCGAGACCAATATCACGGCTAGAGTTAACCCTCGATCAATCACGAAGCACGGCGACGTTGTAAAAGTTGCACTTGATACGAATAAAATCATGCTGTTTGACAAAGACACAGAAAAGACAATTGTATTTTAATGTAAAACCACTGAAAGAAACGAGAGCTGTCCCTAACGGGGCAGCTTTTTTGTGGGTGGCGGCGCGGCGGGCGGTTCTCGTTGTGCAGTAAATCTCGCACGGCTCTGCGGGTGTAAGGGGTTTCTTATTCGGTGTAAGATGGGGCGTGGGGGCGGAGTGTGTTAAAAATGGTGCCTGCAAGACTGGCCGCGAGGCAGACCCCATATTCTTAACACAAAAATATCCGTGAAGGGGCGATTATTAATTCACTGCCACTAAATCGTCGCGAAATCTCCGATTTAGCGACTCATTTCGGCTCTTTAAAAGCTCTTTAAAAGCCCAGATTTTGGCTTGAAAGGCAAGAATGTAAAGGCATGTGTTAAAATCCAAAGGTCCGGGGATTTTTTTGTGTTAATATTGGCACCTCTGCCGCGGGGCCAGTCTTAGACATGGAAATTTTAACACACCGCTCATCCGAACTTGGAATTGACCTCAAATTTGAGTCTACTGGGATAAAAATCGATAGTTCAAGACTAGCCGCGCGCCAGACCCAAAAATTTTATCCCGGAAAAATCCTTGAACCTCACATTTTTATCCCAGCACTCGAGTTATTGCCATATTGTGGTAGAAAAAGCACGAAATTCGCTTTAAGATATGGGGGAAAATCAAGAATGTAAAGGCAATGGGATAAAAACAAGCAGTCTAAGGATAAAACTGGGATAAAAAATGCAACTCTGACTCGCGGACAGTCTTGAAGGTAGCAATTTTATCCCACCTACTAGACTTTTAAATCTTGATGACAACCTAGTTTCAATGCGGTTGTAGTTTTAATTAATAAGTTAGTAGAAGTGATGCCTAAAAACTATTTTATTTCAGGAGATCTTGAATATCATGACAGCTTTTCAGCACCTAAAAACATGAACCCAAAAGACTATTTAAGAGGAATCATAATGATTTCAAACGACACTTGCCCGTGGAGAGTGATTTTCCGGTTTTCAAACATTTGCAGGATGGTTGAAGTAAACGGTGTCGACTTATCTCTTGAAGTTGAAGAGGGCAAGTTACTAAATAACTATATGAACAAATACTTTGAGAACTGGGATAAGAAAGGCTTTGTAACATATAAAGAGAATTAATATCGCAGTATATTTAAAATTTTGCTTTGAGCATTTATGTTAGCAGTTCAAACCCCGAAAAATCTGATATAATGTATAGGATTAATGAATTTATACATCTAGCGGGAGGTTCGGGTCTTGGACAAAGTTAAGCTCCAGACGTATCTTGATAAAATCGCAAATCGGATTCATGCAGCGGCGGGAGTGGCGGACTCTGCGGGGAGTGTGTTTGCTTGCACGAACCACGAGCTTTTTGGGAAAAAGCTGTCGTTGCCGAAGAAAATTGAGAATGAAATTATGGCAAATGCTTTATACTCGTTTTTGCGTCTGAATGAGGATTCGGAAAACTTCTGTTTCATTGAGGGGACAGGGCGTGAGTATGAGGGTGCCCTGACTGTGTTGACGGGTTCGGTTGCGTTTTACATGAGTATGGAATATGAGACGAAGCAGGAGACTGAGTATTACAAGGGGATTTTCCTGGGGACGATTTCCGCTGAGCAGATGATCGCAGAGGCGTATACGCTGGGGATGGAGTTCGAAGCGAGTCGCGCGGTGCTACTGGTTGAGTCAAGTAAGCACGATTTGCCGGCAATTATGGATGTGCTTGAAGCCCTATACAAGACGAGTGACGACGTAAGAGTCGCAGGTGTTTTTAGTAATACTATCGCACTGGTCGTAAACACCACGGATCAGACCACTCCTGATCAGACGGGTTTTCAAATTGTGGAGACTTTAGAGACAGAACTTTACATCACGACCAGGGTTGGAATTGGGCAGGAAGTTGCTTCGCTAGCGGAGTTGATTAAATCATATGACAGTTGTAAAATTGCGCTTGAGGTTTCTGAGGTGTTTCATCCGCATATCAAGGTCGTGAATTTTGGGAAGCTTGGAGTGACGAGGCTGATAAATGATATTTCTGAGCAGGCGGGGAAGAGCTTCATTCATGAGGTGTTTGATGATCAAATGTTTGCTGACTTTGGGAAGGAATATCTCAGTACTGTGGAGTCTTTTTTTGAAAACAGTTTGAACGTGAGCGAGACTGCAAGGAAGATGTTTATACATAGAAATACGCTAGTTTACAGACTTGATAAAATCAACAAGTTGACTGGTCTCGATATTACTAGATTTGAGGATGCAATGGTGCTAAAATTAGCAATAATGCTTCGAAAATATTTGCAGCACAAATAGGGGGAACAAACTTGATCGAATTAAATGATGTATCAATGACATATACTAAAGGGCATGAGGCGTTGAAAAATATTGACTTTAAAATTGGGGACGGAGAATTTGTCTTTCTCGTGGGCTCTAGTGGCGCCGGAAAATCATCTATTATTAAGCTTTTGATGAAGGATGAGGTACCTTCAAAAGGTACTGTTTTTGTAGACGGTGTGAACGTGGCTGAAATTCCGCACAAAAAAGTTGCTGAGTTTCGACGCAAAGTCGGAGTTGTATTTCAGGACTTTAAACTTTTGCCTGACAAAACTGTCTTCGAGAATGTTGCGTACGCGCTGGAAATAACTGAAAAGCCTGCAAAGCAGATTCGCCGCGAGGTGCCGAAAATACTTAGTCTTGTGGGGCTTAGCAAGAAATACCGGAGCTATCCGAAGGAGTTATCTGGCGGGGAGCAGCAGAGAGTTGCGATTGCTAGGGCGCTTGTCAACCAGCCGAGTATTCTGATTGCGGACGAGCCGACGGGGAATCTTGATCCGAGCACGTCGTTCGAAATCATGGATTTGCTCAATGACGTAAACATAATGGGGACAACCGTAATCGTGTCAACTCATGAAATGAATCTTGTAAATCAAATGAAAAAGCGTGTTATCGAAATCAATGAAGGAAAAATTGTTCGCGACGTGCTAAAGGGGTCATATTCAAATGAAAATTAGAACAGTAAGACATTTGGTAAAAGAAGGACTGGTCAATGCAGTTCGGCAGAAGATGATGTTTATTGCGACAGTGTTTATAGTTGTGGCGTCATTTCTGGTGCTTGGGATTTTTCTATTCGTAATTTTGAACTTGAACGAGCTTTCGTCACTGGTTTCTAAAGAGCCTGAAATTAAGGTGTTTTGCAAATATACACTTGATGACGGTCAGGTCTATGACGTGCAAAAAGCAATTGAAAAATTTCCGGAAATCGACACAGTTACTAAGGTTACTAAGCAGGAAGCTTTTGATAAATTGAAGAATGATATTTATAAGGGACATGCAGAATCGATGGAGGGATTGACCGCCGACTCACTTGAAGTTTCCTTTATTATCAAGTTGAAAGATCCCTCTCAAGGCGTGAAAATCATTCCAGAGCTGAAAAAAATCACGGGGGTCAATGATGTTAAGAGCCCACTCGATATCGTAAACATGATTATTAGCGCGCAAGCTTGGATTCGTATCGTCACGCTGGTTCTTGTGCTGATTTTGCTTGGAATTTCAATTTTAATTATCTCTAATGCAATTCGTCTGACCGTTCACTCGCGAAAGACAGAGGTAAAAATTATGAAATATATCGGCGGTACTGACGCATATATTCGTCTACCGTTTATTATAGAAGGAATGCTCATGGGGTTAATTGGTTCTGCCTTAGCGTTTGGGCTGATTAGTTTAATCTATAACGTCTTCCCTGCGAGTTCGGGACTTCTTAACGATGGTCTTTTTGGACAGTTTAAACTTGTTAGATTAGATGATATATTGCAGTTCTCAGTTTTCGGACTATTTGATGCAAAAGTGTTTCTCTGGATTCCGATTTTTCTCGGGTTCATTTTTACCGGAACAATTATGGGTGCCACAGGCAGTGCAATTTCGATTAAGAAATATTTGAAACTAAAATAGGAGGGGATGTAATGCAACAGAAAATTGGATTAGGAATGGGCGTAATTTTGACGTTGATTTTGATTTTTACGATTAGTTTTGGTGTGATGAGAGCTCCAACTACGACGTTTGCTAAGACTGCGGCGCAATTAAAGCATGAAAAGGAAGAAGCAAAGAAAAGGGCAGCACAATTAAAAGCGAAGCAACAAGCTTTGTTAGATTTAATACTTGAAAATAAATATCAAAAATCTTTGCTCAATAAATATCGCGACACAAGTTCTGCTGAATATAAGCAACTTAATAGACAAGTTGAATTTCTGAAGGAACAGCAAAGAAATCTGCAGGCAGACATTGATGCAGCTCAGAAGGACTTAAATGACAAGACAGCACTACTACAGCAAAGAATTCGAGTCATGTATGAGAATTCATCTTTTTCTTATATTCAGACAATTTTTGAATCAAAAGGTTTGTTAGATTTTATTGATCGCATGGAACTTGTGAAATCGGTTGTAGAGCATGACCAGACCTTAATGGAAGAAGTGAGAGTCGCAAAACTCGACCTGAGTTATAAGTTGCAGGCAAAAGAAGAGCAGGAAGCGGCAATGGCGAAAGAAGCCGCAGCAAAATTGGCTTATATCAATCAGTTAGATGTATCGCAACAAAAAATTGCTAGTCAAATTCTGAACCAAAAAACGCAGCTTGCAGAATATCAAAGGCAAGAAGACATTGTTGCTGCTGAATCAAAAAAAATTGACGAAGAAATCAAGCGACTGGCAGAAAGCGGCGGTAGTTATCACGGAGGTAAGTTTATTTGGCCTATTCCTGGGGGTTCGCATGCGATTGATGGCGGGTCTGCTTTTGGAATGAGGTTGCATCCAATTTTCCATACATGGAGAATGCATTCAGGCGTAGACATTCGTGCCTCGATGGGAACTACAATTGTTGCAGTAGGTGATGGAACAGTACTTTCAGCGTCATATAGAAATGGTTATGGAAACACAGTTGTTATAGACCATGGGGGTGGAATCACGACGCTATATGCACATTGCAGTAAATTACTTGTCTCTGCAGGTGAGTCTGTAAAGGCTGGCGAAACAATTGCGAAAGCTGGTTCAACCGGGTGGTCGACAGGATCGCACTTACATTTTGAGGTTAGGAAAAACGGAACGGCAGTTGACCCGATGAAAGGTTGGATTGGATGATTAACAGATCTAGAGACTTGTTTATAGTTATTACTTCAGTGTTTTGCACTTTGGTCATCGCTTTCTTGGTTTATAATTTCTTTATTAACACTGGAGAAATAAAAAAGTTTAACGAAGTCAGAGAAATTTTAAAAGATGAATACTATCAAGAATTGAATCACGATACGA
>Ga0194056_10001356_pt1 | contig 13413 bp, 10 predicted proteins | sample SepL4413m_MetaG_FD_155458 | JGI IMG/M metagenome (GOLD analysis project Ga0194056, IMG submission 155458) | Anoxic zone freshwater microbial communities from boreal shield lake in IISD Experimental Lakes Area, Ontario, Canada - Sep2016-L442-13m | ecosystem: Environmental > Aquatic > Freshwater...
CTTTTGGACTCATCAGTATGGATATGTATCCATAGACAGATGCGAAGTTTTGACCAAGGATAACTTCGCAAACCTTTTTTTAAAACCAAAAGAACAATTTCGACCTGTTCGGTGCAGATCTCCTTCTTTTCATCTCTATTAAGAGAATTTTCTGTTGCCAACGGGTGAAGTGGTCCCGTCCGAGTCTCGCTCATCGCCCAGTCGGCGTGTCGTACCGGTCCGCCAGATCATAAGCGGTGATGAGATAGCTTTTCCCTTGCGTTTTTTCCGCAAGAGATTTTACTACCGCATACCCTGCCCATGTCGTTCGGCCATACCCACAAAGCTTTTCAGGAATGTCCTGATCCCAGAAGATCGCATCTTCCGGAACCGAACGCCCCGTCATCTCTTTGTAAGCTCCAACAGTCTTCCACCACCAGACCAACTTCTCATCAGAGAGAAATGGCACTGAGGCTTCCAACGCTGGAAGCGGAAAATGAACTGGAAACGATGTACCAGGGAGACCATGACGCGGAAAAGCTTTCCGCATTTCTGGTTTAACCCCATACATCGCCTCAGCCCGACCTGGGTAGAGTTTCTCGAATGCAAATGCACTCTCGAAAGATTCCACGCCAATGATTTGCGTCTCAGGAGAGAGCTCCTTCAAACGCCGACCATACCCAAGTTGGGTAGTTCCATTTCCCGATATGGTAACGAATGTGTCCGGTCCGACTCCGCCAAGCTCAGCGACGACCTCATTAGTGACTACCGCACACGCAGACATAACCGTCTCGTTAATCTTCGCCACCCCATTATCTAAAAACATGGAGTGATTGAAGAAAAATGCATCCCGATTCTTCGCCCTGAAGCGAAGACTGAACTGGGAAGCGCCATCGACGTATGTCTTCGCATCGGTGAGATGCAGGGACTCTTTTGGAATCCACTGCAGGATCGCGTCTTCGCGAGCCTTTTCCCCACCAGCGGGAAGAGCAACTTCGCACCGATATCCCAATTGGGAACCGATGGCGGCCATTGCTATTCCGGCGGAGCCACTGCTGAAATCGTACACTCGCTGTCCTGGTTTAATCACGCCCGCCTCTTCGAAATGGCGGTATAGTGCGAAATATACTCGCACATAGTGATTGAACGCCCAAGGATTACGACATTCCTCCTTCACATATAGCGTGTTGCCATTTGGAAGAAGGTTGTCGAAACGGACTAGCGGGGTGTTACCGATAAGCTTGGCGAGTTGAGCGTAAACTGCGATTCTGTCGTTTGTCATGATAATCTCCGTTTAGTTTGAATTTAGTTTCTGTGATCGGCCGATGCACAGAAACGACGGAGATACTTTTGCCGAAATGAAATATTAATGAACTATAACAAGTCATAATACTACATTTTCAACAAATCGTCAAAGGTAACTATACTATTTTTATTTTTAATGGCACTTTTGTGCTTTATTTAAGCTATAATATTCTGTCGTAAAATGCTTTACAAATATCTGGAAGTATGCTATCATTACAGTATAAAAGTTATAATATCTTGTCATCCTGAACTTGTTTCAGGATCTTCGTTACATAACACTTGGCGCGCTAAAGCTCGGGATTCTGAAACCTGCCTACCGGACAGGCAGGCAAGTTCAGAATGACATTTTTTAAATCACGCATGACAAAAAACAATGATTCAAGAAAAACTTCAACAATTGGGACTGTCGGAAAACGAAATTCTCGTTTATCTTTGCGTGTTGGAAAACGCCAACATTGCCCCGTCAAGAATTGCAAAAAAGACCGGCTTAAGCCGGCCGACGGTTTATGTCATTGGCAAGAAACTCGCTGAAATGGAACTTATTTCGGAAGAAAATGGCCAAACAGGCCTCCATTTTTTGGCACTTTCACCTGAGATGATTTTGCGAGATGCTGAGAAAAAAGAGCGAGAGGCCAAAGAAAATCTTGCCATTGCTAAAGCGCTTTTGCCAGAATTGGCCCTGTTGCCAAAATCCCAAGGCTATTCCGTGCCAAAAGTTCGGTTCATCGAAGAAGATCAGCTCAAAGATTATATGTATAGCAAAACGCCTGACTGGAACCGGAGTGGACTTGCACGCGACAAAATTTGGTGGGGCGTGCAAGACAGCTCCCTGATCAAGCATTATGGCGATTGGCTAACTTGGTATTGGAAACAAACCAATGGAAACATCGTTTCCAAAATGGTCACCAATGAAAAAGAAGAAGGTCATTCTTTTGAAGGGCAACAACTGCCTGTGCGCCAAATGAAATATTGGCCAGCTGGCGAGCATATTCGCGTGACCCAAGCGGTTTTCGGCGACTACATCCTCATTGTCAACACTCACACCAAGCCTCATTCCCTTTTCGAAATCCACGATGCTGTCACCGCCGAAGGCTTGCGTCAAGTGTTCAAAGGGGTTTGGGAAATGCTTTAATTAGCTTCTCAGCTTTTTAGGCTTTAGCTTTTTAGAAAATACGGAACAAAAAAATCCCTGTGCAGGAGCAGGTTTATAACCTGCTTCGCGTTATTTACTAGTTACGATTTTAGGTTTGCAAACTTCAAGGTTCAAGTTACAAACTTGAACCTGCCACTAGTAGCTTCTTAGCTTTTTAGAAAATACGGAACAAAAAAATCCCCACAAGGTGATTTTTTTGTTGTCCAGAATTTGCATGCCCTAAAAAGCTAAGCAGCTAAAGCCTAAAAAGCTAGCTAATCACTTTATCCACAATCCCATATTTCACGGCTTCCTCGGCGCTCATGAAATAATCACGGTCAGTGTCTTTTTCAACTTTGGCAATTGTTTGTCCAGTATGTTTGGCCAAAATTTTGTTGAGCAAATCTTTGGTCTTGAGGATATGCTTGGCGTGAATGTCAATGTCGGAAGCTTGACCGCTCGTGCCACCGAGAACTTGATGAATCATCACTTCGGCGTTTGGCAAAATCATGCGCTTGCCCTTTTTGCCAGCTGACAAAAGCAGTGACGCGGCTGAAGCTGCCAGCCCCACGCAAATGGTTTGCACCTCTGGCTTGATGTATTGCATAGTGTCATAAATTGCCAGCGCGCTGCTAACTGATCCGCCAGGGGAATTTATATAGATTTTAATGTCCTCCTTGGGGTTTTGCTGTTCCAAAAAAAGCAGCTGCGCAATCACTGCATTAGCCACGCCATCATCAATGGCCGTGCCAAGAAAAATAATTCGATCCTTGAGCAGGCGCGAATAAATATCATAAGCTCGTTCTCCATAGCTTGTTTTTTCAATCACCGTTGGAATGAGATATTGACTGTTCATAAAATTTAAAATAATTATATACATGTCTTTGCGAGGATGTAATCATCCGAAGCAATCCAGGACTAGGCTCCGGTCCTTATTTTCCACTCCGCCCAGGGCGGATCGCGATGATAGCATAATGCCAAATTAACCAAATCTGCTCTATCATTAAATGTCATCCTGAGCGTAGTTGAAACCGATAGGTTGAAACGAAGTCGAAGGATCTGAGCCCAGATCTTTCGACTTCATTTCTCCCGCCCAAGGCGGGAGAAATTACGCTCAAGATGACACTGTTTAAGTCAGATTAGTCCAATATAATACCTTATTTTATCCCCTCAAAAAGTTCCAGCGCTTTTTCATTTTGCATTGTGCCTTTCACATAAGCATAGAGCTTGGAAAGGTCCACATTTTTTTCCACATCTTTGATTTTCTTGTATTGCGCCAAGGTTTTGTTCATTTCAGCTTCTACTTCTTCAGCAGGGATTTCAATTTCTTCCGATTTGATCACTTCTTCCAAGGCCAACGCAGCTTTGACGCGCTTGATAGCTTGAGGCTCCCATTCTTTTTCCAGCTCGTCAACGCTTTTGCCAATTTGACCAAGATATTGCTCAAAAGTCATGCCCATCCCTTGCAATTGCATTTCAAATTCGCCAATCATTTTGTGCAGTTCTTCGTGAATCAAAATTTCTGGAAGTTCTACTTCGGAGAGTTCCACCAACGCTTCGACATATTCTCCGCGTTTTTTCTCTTTAAGCTCATGCGCTTTCTCCTGCGCCATTCCTTCCGCCACATTTTTGCGCATATCAGCCAAATCCTTGAATTTGCCAAGTGAACGCGCAAATTCATCAGAAAGTTCAGGTGATTTTCGCTCTTGCACTTCATTTATTTTCACTTCAAACTGCGCTGGTTTGCCAGCCAAATTTTTGGCGTGATATTCCTCGGGAAAAGAAAGTTCGAATTCTTTTTCGTCACCTGCCTTCATGCCCAAAATATTTTCTTCAAAGCCAGGGATGAAAACTCCCCGACCCAAGATCAAAGGATGATTCTTGCTGGTTCCATTTTCAATCGGCACGCCACCTTGCTTGACCGTAAAATCAAGGAGCACATTGTCACCATCTTGAGCTACGCGCTCCACTGTGACATGTTGCACACGACTTTTGGCAATTTCTTCCAATTCTTTGTCAATTTCTGCCTCGGTCACGCTCGCATCCTTCTTGGCATGCTCTTTGTTGATTTTTTCAATCGCTTTGCGCCAAGGCTTGAGAGTCAAAACTGGAATCACAGCGGTGATGATTTTGTATTCCAAATTATTGCCTTCTGCCAACTTTGTCAGCTCAACTTTCGGTTGCCCAATGGCTTCGACTTTTTTCTCCACCAAAACTTTGGCATAAGTTTCTCGCAAAGCCTGTTGAGCCGCTGCTTCCAAAATTGCGCCTTTGCCAACTTTTTGCTCCACCATGTTCATTGGGGCTTTGCCTGGGCGAAAACCTTCAATTTTGATTTCTTTGGAATATTCTTTTGCCGCAATTTCAAGATATTTCTCCCACTGGTCCCAAGAAGCTGAAACCGTGATTTCAACTTGCGAATTAGGCAGGTTTTTGATTTCTGAATTGATCATATGCTAATAAAACATGGAGCATGAAACATGGAGCAACTCTTGCTTTATGTTTCATGTTATGCATTATATGTTATTGTTTTATACTTATCCTATTTTTGTTACAATAAATTTTGATTACCGTTACAAGGAGGTTCAACCTCCCTTATGGAGGTTGAACCTCCAACGCTTTTCGATATTAAGTAAGCCAATTCAATATTGCTGAGTATTTTTCTCTATTTTTTCGCTGGAAACTTTTCTTCGTACAGCGCAATGGATTTTTCAATAGCCGAAAAAGCTGATTTCTTATCTTCAAAACCACTAATTTCAACGATTTGCCCGTCAATTGTTTTGTAAGTTTCAAAAAAATGTTTGATTTCTTTCAAAGTATAAGGATTGACATCACTCAAATCTTTGACATTTTCCCAACGAGGATCCTTTTTTGGCACTGCAATAATTTTGTAGTCGCTTTCGCCACTGTCCATCATCAACGCCACGCCAACTGGGCGCACTTCCACCAGGATGCCAGTAGCCAAGGGATAAGTTGCCAACACGACCACATCCAAAGCGTCGCCATCTTCCCAAAGTGTTTGTGGGACAAAGCCATAATCAAAAGGATAATCTTGCGCAGTTTTCATCGCACGATCAAGCTTGATTAAGCCTGTTTCCTTGTCGATTTCATATTTATTTTTTGAGCCTTTTGGAATTTCAATAATAACATTCAAGATTTCAGGAATATTTTTCCCTCTTGAGACTTCATGCCAAAGATTCATATATTTTTGAAAAATTAATTGTTATTCCCCTTGTCATGCTGAACTTGCCTGCCTGTCCGGCCTGCCTGTCCGGTAGGCAGGTAGGCAGGTTTCAGCATCTTCTATTTTTATTTCACTGTACTTACTAAAACGAGGATTCCTGAACTAAATTCAGGACAAGCTCTGAAACAAGTTCAGGATGACATTATATTTTATTTATTATTCAGTAATTTCTTCAACTTCTGGACTTTCGACAACAGCTTTCTCGACTGGTTTTGGCGTCACGCCAAGCACATCGAGTTTCCAGCCTACCAATTTGGCAGCCAAGCGGACATTTTGACCTTGCTTGCCAATTGCCAAAGAGAGTTGATCTTCTGGCACCATAACTTTGGCCTCTTTGCGATCACTGTCTAACAGGACATTTAATACTTTCGCTGGACTAATCGCAGCGGCAATGAATTTTTCTGGTTTTTCATTCCACAGAATAATATCAATTTTTTCGCCACCAAGCTCATCAATCACAGCTTGGACGCGAGTGCCTTTTTGCCCAACACAAGAACCAATCGGGTCAATCCCATCTTCAGCTGAAGTCACAGCCAATTTGGTGCGAGCACCTGCTTCACGGGCAATGGCTTTAATCTGAACCGTGCCTGCAAAAATTTCTGGCACTTCCAATTCAAAAAGCTTGCGTACCATTTCAGGATGGGTACGACTCAAAGTGATTCCAGGGCCTTTTGGATCAGATTCAACTTTGTAAAGATAAACTTTCACGCGTTGCCCGACTCTCAAATTTTCCCCCTGCACTTGTTCAGTTGGAAAAAGCACGCCTACTGATTTCCCAAGGTCAATATAGGTATTGCGTCCTTCAATTCTTTGCACAATTCCACTGACCACCTCACCTTCTTTCTCTTTATACTCAGCAAACATACTGTCTCTTTCAGCTTCGCGAATACGCTGAATGATCACTTGCTTAGCAGTTTGCGCAGCCACGCGACCGTAGTCACTGTGCGGTTCAAGTTCCAATTCGATAATGTCACCAAGCACCGCATCCTTTTTGATTTTCTTGGCATCTTCCAGCGTGATGTCGCGTTCTGGATTGTAGCGAGGCAATTTTTCCTCACCCTCTGCCAATTCCTCAACAACTTCAATTTCATTTTCAACTTCTTCATCAGAAGCTTCCACAAACTCTCGAGTGGTTTCGTCCACCACATCTTTCATCAAGAAAAATTGGGCTTGCCCTACCACCTCACTGAATTGAGCTCGGATGCGTTGACCTTTTTTGCCATAATCTTTTTTGTAGGCAGCCGAAAGAGCCGCTTCAATGGTTTCAATCACCATGGCTTTGGAAATGCCTTTTTCTTCGGCAATTTGCATAATTGCACTGCCAAATTCACCCAATCTACCACTTTGACTTTCTTGCTCGTCTTGAACTTTTTTCTTTGCCATATAGTTACTAATTTACGCTAATTATAAACTAATTTTCACGAATCACAGCTTTTGTGCTTAGTAAAATTCATTTTTCATCAGCGCTTATCTGGTTAATTATAATTTATAAAAACTTAATACAACCCCATAAATACGCGAACCATTCGCATATTTGAAGCTTACCTATTTATTTGCGTAATTCGCATCTTTTAAAACAAAAAGTCCGCATTCCTGCGAACCCCTTTCAACCCCTCTAACCTACTACTAGCTTAGCATTTTATGAACAAATTGTCAATCAGCGCAAATCAACCACATTGCCTTGAATTTTTGGCTCCTTGGAATCAGGACTGCTTTGTTTGTCGTTATTGATAATTTTATCAGAATCATCAAATGTATATGGGGAGAATGCTGGGCTTATGTTTGAAGTTTGCAAGGGTCGAGAAAAATCTCTTTGCATAATATCTATTGGTTCAGTGGATGGAAGATGATTTTTGAAATTGGGAGAATTCCAACTTTTGACATTTTCCACAACTAGCTTTGCTTCTTGCTTGGTTTGATTTTCTGGCTTGTTGAAATTGTTTGCAGGCGTTGCCACTTGCTGAAAATTGGGAGCTTTCTTTTCCATCAGTAAAGCAGGTTCTGGTTTGCTTGCAACCTTATTTTTTTCCACTGGCAATTCCTGGGCCGAAGAAAAATGCAAAGAACCGAATTGGGTTTGCTGATTTTCTCCCAAATTATTTTTCATCAAATTATCGGGGGTTTTTTTGCTTTTTTCTTGTGTTGTTTGTTGGAAAGTATCCGCATAGTTTCCTTCTTCATAGGCAAAAGGCTGTTCACTACTTGTGGGAACATTTTTGGTGAAATTCAGGGCTTGCCTTATGCGCGCACCAGCCACATCCACAGCAGGGCTATCAACAACCTGTTGCGAGAAAGTTGGTTTTTCCTTTTCCACAAGCTCAACTTTTGCCGACATTTCTCTGCGCGAACTTTCTGTTGTCAGGTCAAAAAAAACTTTTTGTGCATTACCATCAATTTGTAGCAAAGTTTCTTCATCCAGAGATTTCAAAAGCATTGAAATTTTTTGGCGTTCCATTGGCGTCAGTTTCTTGCCGTTTTCACTTTGAAAAAGAAAATTCCCTCTTTCAATTGCACTGTGCTTGCTGGCTCCCAATGCATCGTGATAGTCTGTGATCCAATTTCTGATCGATGGCCGCACTGAATTTTTGAAATATCGCAATTTCAAGGGGTTGATTGTTACGCTTTCTTCGCCCAAATTTGGAAAATTCTTCAGAGCTTGCGCCAAAGTCATTTCCAATAAGGGTTGCGCGGGGACATTACGCTGATTTCGATTTTGAAAATTAGGATTTGGGACAAAAACATTGCTTTGGCGTATATTGGCTACCTGCGGCGCAAAGGTTTGCTGGTCATAAAATCCACTTTCGTTTTCCAAAACTCCCGATTTCATAAGATTCTGGAGATCCTCACCTTCTGCAGGTAAATTTGAAACCAGGAGATAATCATAAATATGTAAAGTCTCTTTCAGAATATGTTGCTCTGTTTGAGATAAGGTTCTGGCCTTGAGATTTTCCCTGACGAATTGGACAGGTGCTGATTCAGTCCTGCTGTAGATATTAAATTCTTGTTCAAATTCCTGAACCCATTGACCGATTGTCTGCCTTCCAAGATTTTGAACATTTCCAGCCAGACCACGCTTCAAAATCTCCCTGACTTCATCTCGAGCCAAATAAGGAAACAAAAACAATTTGCCCATGATCCTATTTTCCATTGGAACATTAATGCGAAAAGATTCCAAGTAATGATTTCTCAAAATTTCTCCACATTCTTGATCTGACAAACTTGGGAAAGCCACCAGTTGCAGATACACCATCCATTTCTGAAGTTTAGCAAGCAAGGCAGGGTCGGTTTGATCAATTTTGTTTTCCACGATAAAAGTTCTCAATTGCTTGAGGATTTTTTTCGCATCAATGTCTTCCCAAAACTCGATGGCAACTTGAGCATCATTGATTAATTTGTTTAAATCTACCATAAACTTAAAAATTTTTGTGTTTATCCTTAAATTTTATTTACCCGCCATAGTATTAATTTTTCCTATTTCACTAGTATTGAAACCAGCGCGCCTTAACATACCTTCGGTTATAAGTTCATTCTTACCAGCCCTTTTTTGAAGAGCTACTACCCAAGCTGCTCCTTGTATCATTTTATCATTATCTTTAAATTCAATTTTATTGCCATTACTATCATATGCATCAACGCCAGTTGTTCCGATTTTTCTAGCATATTCAAATTGCTCAGCTGCGATTTTATCGTCATTACCAATTTGCTCGACATATTCTGGTTTAAATCTATCAACTTGCTTAATAGCTGAAGGTGAAGCGTACATACGCAACAAAGCTCTTCCTTGATTTGTTAACTTAGAAGCTGTTCCTCCTTTGGCGCGGTTACTTGAATAATTTGGATGCAAAGATTTTGGAATGTTTTGGGCGTCAGGCGTAGTCATCAATTTTGCAACTGAGACCTGGGAAGCCCAGCCATCATCAACTGTGCTATCAACACCACTGGCGTCTTTGCTGACCGTATAGACCTTTTCTCTTTTACCAGTTTTTGAATTAACCCTTGTTAACCCATACATAATACCTCCCTTTGCAACCGCAATACTTCCAACATCCTGCAGATGAGTGTTTCGGTGTTCTTCATCAACGCCAGAAGCTTTCAAAATTGCATCCATTGCATGAGCGACATCCCCATTTTCAATTTCATAGTTATTTTCATTAATGCCCATTGTTCTAAACTTCTTCCCTAGTTCCGTGTTGCCATCAACATGTCCCTGAATCCATCTCATAAAATCATTATGATCATTTCTTGCAATTTGATTTCGCATCATAGCCTGCAAATCAACTTGGGCAGTAGGCGTGTCCTTTCCAACCAATTTCTCCATTTGCAAAAATTCATCTTCGGATTCTTCAATTCCTCCGTCAATGAGCTCTTTTTGTCTTTTGGCAATGATTTGATGCTCAGCAAGTTCCCTGTAATTCGTTTTTCCACTTCTATAAAAAGCATTCAGTCTATCATGCCAAGCTCCAGTTGCAACACTAAGGTGTTTGTTTTCAATATCCTTATTTCTAGCATCCCAAGCCGTCTTGATAGCTCTCGGACTCCAAGACTTCAATACCTTGCGATCAATTTGATTGCCAATAGCTTTAACACCTGTCTTGATGCCTTTCAAAGGCAAGTTGCCTGCCCATTTACCAACTTTCTGACCCATACCAACAATTTCTTTGGAAAATGCAATATTCATTGAATTCGCAATTCCCATTGCAATCCAAAGAATTCCAACTGGGATAAAGAAAAAGGCAGAGCTGGCAATCCAATTGGCTTGTCCAGCAGATGTTGTGTTCATACTTGCAGCTGCCTTGAAGTTGCTGATATTTTCACTGCCCATTGCTCGCATCATTTGCATCGAAACCATCATCATAAATACCATCACGGGTCCAAAAAAAGCATATTTGAAAAGATTATCCCACCACTGGCTGGCATATTTACTCATCGCCGGAAAAATAAAGCCCACAAAACCAATAGGAGAAAACATCACAATCAAGCAAAGCGCGATCAGCCTGACCACAAAAAGCGCAGCCAAAACCAATAGGGTTATCCCGAGAATAAATGAAAAAGCTATAGCAGCCAGCAAATATGCGATTTCCGCATCAGCATAACCATTTGGCAACAGAATTCCAACTAGATTAGACATATCGCCAAAGCCAGCCATAATTGCCGACCCACTTCCTTGGCCTGTGCCAGAAAAAAGATGATTCAGAAAATAGTACATCGCCACATTGGAGATGTCGATGAAAAGTCGCGCAATCGGAAAACTAAAATTGACCAGCAAGGCATTGATCAGAATATTAAGCCACACTTTTTTCAAACTCCAACTGTCAACCTGAAAAACCGTGCAGAAAGCTGAAAAAAGCAGAATCATAATAAAGGTCATATTCAGGGTGTCACGCACCATAATCCAAACATCCCTAACTGTTTGCTTATTGAGCAATCCTCCAGCTCCAGAGATATTTACAGGATCAACCGCCCATTGAAAAAGTGTGCCCACGATTCCAAAAAGATAACCAACCAATTGAAGAATGCCAAATAAAACAGTTTTTACAACCAAAAAAAATGGATTCGATACCATGTCTTTCCATATGGAACGGTCCTTTTCAGTTAATGTGGTAGACACTGTTTTAGTTTCAGGTTGAGCAATTGCCCCTATTGAGGAGCCAACAGCAGGAGCAACTGTGGCTGTCGCTTGATTGGTGGTAGCAGGAACAGTAGTTGTATCAGCAGCTTTTAAGCTTTCCGCACTACCCGTCAAAAAAACCACCATCAAAAACAAAGCCATCAAAAGCCCTTTTGTTTTTTTTCTTTGCGAAATATTTTTATTTTTGAAATTCCAATTCATCCAGATTTCAAACATTAAATCTCTTTGGAAAGTATACCACATTTTCCCCAAAAAAATAAGCCCAAGTTTGGCACTATTTTTTGTCAAACAAAAACCGCATTCATCTTTCAGAATGCGGTTTAAGTTTTTGTCATTGCGAGAATTTTGTACTCAAAATTTGTGGCAATCCAGAGCTTGGCACCGTTCTGGATTGCTTCGGATGATTACATCCTCGCAAAGACATATTTTTTGTATTTCCTAAAAAGCTAAAAAGTTTACCCCGTGGCAAATGCCACTGGGGCTAAAACCTAGTAGATAAACCCCTTAATCGCCCTGCTTGAAGCTGAAAGCGTACGCGTGCTGCGCTTGGCAAAGCCCACATAATTCATTTCACTGACTGTAATCGTGTCACCACTGACTTTTTCCACATATGCCACATGTCCATAATAGCGATTCTCGGTTGTTACCATAATCGAACCCACGCGTGGCGCACGACCTGTGGCATAGCCTCCGGCCTTGGCATGATAAAGCCAAGTTCCAGCATTGCCGCCCCAAGGCACATATCTTTTTTGCGAAACATACCAAGTGCAATAACCATAAGGAAAACTATGCCCTGAGCCAATTTTCCCCTTGGGAATCACACCCTCTGAAATTGCAGGCGTGCCACCAGCTCCATTGGCATATTGTCTTTTTTCAAGCAAATCCTGACCTTGCGGTGAAGTCGGCTTTGGAGCCTCGCCCTGTCCATCAGGAATCACAATTTCTTTGCCAACTTCCAAATCACCATTGGCTGGCAAATCATTAAAGGCAATAATTTTCTCCTTATCAGCTTTGAATTTGCCAGCTATTGCATCGATATTATCACCATTTTTGACAACATATTGAATTCCAGAAACAGGCAAAATAAACAAAGTGTCCCCTGGCATAATGGAATCTACATTGCTAATGTCGTTAGCCCATAAAATAGTATTGATGGAAACTTTGTTTTTGGCTGCAATTAAACTAAGTGTGTCACCCTGAGCCACCACATACATCTTAACCCCACCATCCTCTTCTGGATCTTTCATAGGACTAGCCATTGTAGCACTCATAATTCCTTGACTACTAAAACTAGCTTGATTTTCAACTTCGTCTTTTGCCATCGGATCAATAGCACTACTGGACTTTGAAAGTGGCACCAAGGCTAAATCATTTTTGCGATTAACTTGCCCGCTGATTTTTCCTCCAGTATTAATTGGTTGATTTGAATCCAGATAACCGAAAAGCAGGGCACTATTGCCCTTCCCAGAAGCTACATTGGTAGCCGAAACCAATAACGCACTTGAAATCACCACCGCTACGGCAGAATAATTTCGAAAAAGATGAAGTAACTTAACAGTCCTATGCTGCTTGAGATAGTCCGCAATCGCTCTTTGCTTGAAATGCAGTTTGGTATTAATTTCACCAAAGTCCACTTTCTTAACCAAAGCGACTATATAAGCAAAAAATCTTTTGATACTAATAGCTGAAAATCCCTTCAAGTGACGAGCGGGTTTAGAAGGAGCGCTGTCATCCTGTTCGCCAGCTGGCGAATCAGGATCTGAGCCCAAATTTAGAACAGGCTTACAGCTGCTTCATATTCCGCAGTCTTAATTTTTAACATTTTTTAATTATATACCCCTAGAGCTTTTTGTCAAAGACTTTTTGGTCTTAAATGGTGTTTTTTGCCTCAAATAAGCCACAAAACTAAATTTGATTTTTGCGAAATTGAAAAGTGGAGTAGAATAAAACCAGCGCCATTGCGCTGAATTTTAAATTTGAAATTTTAAATTTGAAATCAATGAAAAATGCTTCAGTTTTCAATGTTTTTAAATTTAGTCATTAAAAATTGACTTGTACTAAAGTAACTTAATTAGTGGTAGATAATCGTTGGAGGTCGAGCCTCCATTAGGGAGGCTCGACCTC
>Ga0194056_10001357_pt1 | contig 13412 bp, 14 predicted proteins | sample SepL4413m_MetaG_FD_155458 | JGI IMG/M metagenome (GOLD analysis project Ga0194056, IMG submission 155458) | Anoxic zone freshwater microbial communities from boreal shield lake in IISD Experimental Lakes Area, Ontario, Canada - Sep2016-L442-13m | ecosystem: Environmental > Aquatic > Freshwater...
AGACTAAACGCACTGGCGGCTTTGCGGCCGCGCGACACCTGAGGGGGTGTCGCGGGCCGCTAGTCTCAGTAAAAACAACACACCTTAACTTTACCCAAAAACTGTCCAGCGCGCCGGGTCCGCCGCACAGAACTCTAACAAACGGCTCGCATTCTTCTAACACTCTTCCTTTATATTGGAGACTTCGGTGCCCTGTTGATCGGATTCCGCGCATCGCGGCGTCGAAAAAGCTACAGTTGAAAAGTTTCTGTAGGGTGGTCGAGGTCTCGCAAACTTAAGGTGCGGCTCAAAACGGTCCGTTGGTAAGCGACCAAAGCCCCACCAAAATCACGACTTGCTCGACTTCACCCTACAACTTTATCAATGATCCGGAATTAAAACGGATTATTTGTTTTCCCGAGCTTGGGAAAGAGAAGCCCCGTGACCGTTCCACGGGGCTTTCTTTTTATACTGTCCGCGTTCGCACTTCGTCGCTTCTCGTGAGGATTCCGATCGTCAGGGCATTGCACTGCATGCACTCCAGGCAACGGATGCATCGCGGGTCGCTCGCTCGCCCTTCGGAACGCTTGCTGTATTGGCATGTCTTGTGGCAGAGGTCGCAATCGGTGCAATGCGCCGGCTGGAACCGCACGAACAGCAAGGAGACATGGTTGAACAGGCCGTAAATCGCCCCGAGCGGACAAAACAGAGTACACCACGGCCGCCGCGTGAAGAGGCTGCTCGCCAAGAAGGTCGCGAGAATGGCGACCTTCACCATGCTTGGCCAAAGGATCGGCTGCCCGGTCACGGCCTGCTGGACCCCATTGGGAACCGCGGCCTCGATGGCTCCCGCGGGACAGAGGCGGCAGAAGAAGAACGGGGAGTCCTCGCCGAAAAAGAAGGGGATCCCCGCGACGAGTCCGAGAAGCACGGCAAAACGAAACCAACCGGCCCAGGCGGGCAGTTCAAACTTGGGCGTGGGAATTTTCCCCAACAGATCCTGCAAGAAGCCGAAGGGACAGGCCCAGCCGCAGATAAGGCTGCCAAACAGGGCACCGAAGAAGACGATGGCCCCCAAGGCGATGAAGGGGAATGTGTGGATTGCGCTACCGTTGGCAAGGATGCCGATGGGACAAGCCAGCGTGGCCAGCGGGCACGAATGGCAATGGAACACCGGCGAGCAGAATCCGTGCATGCGCAGCAGGAAGGGATCGAGCCACGCGAGCAGAAACCCGCTTTGAACTCCGATGCGCCAGCGGCTGAGTCGCGAATGCTTCACGATCGGTTGTTCCTGGCCATGGCCACCATGACCTCTAGTTACTTCACTCAGGTAGGGCAGAGCGCGGGGGTATCACCTTGATAGGTCCGCCGCAACTCGCCCGCATGAAATGTGACGCCTCCCACGGTCAACTCCCGCAGAAGCGACGGCTCAAACTCCATCTTCGGGACATCCGCGATCCGCTTGATCTTCTGAACGACGAAGGCCGGCTCGCTTTGCGAAACCGTTGCTTTGCCCGGGGCGCCTTCCCCGGAAGAGGAGTCGTCGCCCCAGGCCGATGAACTGTGCAGGTCGCTCGCCAGCAGGTTCGTGGGCGTGGGTTTTACTGGAATTTGCTTGGTCTCTTCGATCTCTTTCTCGTTGATAACCTGCACAGAATGAAACCACACGCCATGGATTGTCGCGGCAATACCCGCGCAAGCGAGAAACAGAGGCGTTATCAGCCGTCTGAAAATTTGCTGCCGCATGGGTTGCTCCGTAGGATCGGCGAATCAAAACTCTCGTGTTTCGCACACACGCCGAGTGTGGGCGGACGGCACACGGAGTGTGCCTGCTACTTTTCCTTCTTCAGCTCATTATACCACATCATCGTGGGCGATCCGCCGAAGGCGATGGCCATCCAGACCGCCTCGTCGATTTCCTCCGAGGAGAACCCCATGTTGCGGGCCTTCTTGATATGGATTTTGGCGCACGGCGCACACTTAGCCGACACCGACAGGGCGATGGCGACGGCCTGCTTGGTCCGTGCGTCCAACGCGCCCGGTACGGCGGCGGACTTCAAGAAGTCCATGAACTTCCTCTGGGTCTCCGCGACGGCACCGGTTGGGTTGGCGTCCGGTTTGTCCGATGCCTGATGATCAGAACAGCAACTCATTGTGGGTATCTCCTGGGGTTTGTCGTCGATTACGGAGGGCTGATGCAATTGCGAGACCTGGGACAGCCTTACGCGGCTTTCGTAGCGCACGAAGACTCGGCCGGTGCCCGGGGAAAGAACCTTGCCGATCAGGGCCGCCTCGACCATCCCCTCGCCATGCAGTCGCGCGAGGAGAGTAGACGCCGCGGCTTCGGAGACCGCGATCAGCAGCCCGCCGGAAGTCTGAGGATCAAAACAGATTTCCAGCATGGCCCGCGGAACGTCGCCTTCGACGACGATGGCGTGCTCCGACGATTCCCGATTTCGCTCCACGGCACCGGGCACGATGTCTTCTGCCAGACACGCAAGGACTCCCGGCAGCAGGGGCAGGTCGTCCAAGACGATTTCCATGTTCACACCGCTGGCAGTGCCCATGGCGGACAAATGCCCTGCCAGGCCGAAGCCCGTCACATCGGTGCAGGCATGGGCGGCCAGTTCGATCATCAGTTCCGACGCTCGGCCGTTCAATCGGGCCATGGAATTCCCCGCAGCCTCCTCCGATCCCGGCGGCGCACGACCAATCTGGGCGGCGAAGGCCAGGATGCCCGTGCCGAGGGGTTTCGTGAGGATCAACCGGTCCCCCGGCCGAGCACCTGCATTCGTAACAATCTTTTCGGGGTGGACAATTCCTGTTACGGCAAATCCGGCTTTGATCTCCTTGTCCTGGATGCTGTGGCCACCAAGTACGGCGACGCCAGCCTCGGCCATGACATCGATACCGCCTCGCAGAATCTGGTGCAGCACACTTTCCGGCAGTGTGTGACTTGGAAAACCGACAATCGAGAGGGCGGTCAACGGGCGCGCGCCCATTGCATAGATATCGCTAAGTGAATTGGCCGCGGCAATCCGGCCGAACTGATAGGGATCATCCACGCAGGGGGAGAATACGTCGACCGTCTGCACCAGTGCCGTGGAATCGTCCATCCGGTAGACACCGGCATCGTCGCCGGCCGGTGCGCCGACCAAAACGCGGGGATCGTCCGAGAAGGGCAGTCCAGCCAACACGCGTCGCAGCGTTACCGCGTTGATCTTCGACGCGCATCCTGCGCTCTCAACCAGTTGAGTGAGACGGATCGGCCCAACCGGTTCCGCCAGCCGCTCTCCGGCGCAGGGGCAAACATCTTGATCGCGAAATAGATCACAAGGGCAAGGCTTGTGCGGGTCGCAGATGCAGTGCCCCAACTGCATCGATCGCCGCATTACCCGTCGCCGCTTTTCCATGTTTTTCATCTGATACTCCGACATTCGACTTAGGTGCGGAATGCGAATAATTGTATTTGCGGTCCACTTTTGGTGGGGCTCGTTTCACTCTCCCCACCCTACTTCTGCACCCAAAACCGGAAGAGCCATTCTTTCTTATCCGCCCAAGGCACGCCGCATGTCCTGAAACTCATTTTCGACGCGGCGAAGACCTGCGGTAATCTCGTTAATTTCCTGCTGCTGTTGCTTTACTTGGGATCGCAATTCCTCGACCGTCTGCTGCAGCAATTCCAGATCCCCCGAACTGCCGGCCAGCGGGGCAGGGCGTGAGGCACCATGTGTGACGGGTAGTCGCTGTGGAGTGGATGGATGAGGCTCAAGGTGAGCTTCATGTTGAACAGGCGATGGCGCGATCGACTGCTGTGAATATTGGGTTTTCTGATGGTCCAACTCGCGTTGCAGAAACAGCCCATGCGTGAAGACCTGGCCACGTCCTTCCGGGGTAAGGGGAATTACCAAACCTTTGGTACTTAGCGAGGTCAACAACTCGCGCAGGGCGTTGAGATCGTCGATCGGATCCATTCGGGAGACACGGCCGCGGAGGTCGCCTTCGGTTTGTGGACCGCGAAGCAGCAGTTCGATCATTACCGAAAGCTCAACCTTGCTTACCCCCAGCCAGTCGTAGAGGTAATGCCGGTACTTTTGCACGCGGCTGAAACCCTCGACCAGGGCAACGGCACCAAGTTGCCGCAACCGGTCGAGCGATTCCTCGACATTGTCGGGTTCGAGTTGCATGACCGGGGATCGGTTGCTCTTCTGGTTGCAGCCGGCGACCACCCCGTTGAGGGACATCGGGTAAGTGTCCGGCGTGGTTTTTGCTTTTTCGCCCAAAACCCCCAGGATGCGGCGATCGATGGAGTTCAAGGGGCGCCAACTGGGTGCTGGTGTAGTGGGGGCTGAGGTGGGGTCGGTCATGGTAATTGGAGTTAAAAAGAGGAATTTGGCTTGTCTGGATCGTTTGCACTATAAAGGCTTGGAATTCCGCGGTCAATACGGTCGGCAGCTTTCTTTTTACAGTTTGGATGTATAGGATTCACAGTGGTGGGGTAGGTTCTCCTTGTTTCTCTTCTCTTTTCTTCTCTATGGGGGATGTCATGAATAGTTCAGTGCATCAGGATACCCGGATCGCAGCCTTCATCGAAGGAAAGATGCGTAACTGGGCGCGGTTGCAAGAAACGGCCGCCGGCGAAGTTAGCCGCCAAGAGCTTGGCCGATCGACGGCTCAAGAGGTATGTTTTGTCGCAATTTCCCGCGAGGCCGGTGCGGGGGGCACCACGGTGGCCCGGCTCGTGGGCGAACTCCTCGACTGGGAGGTGTACGACGGGAACTTGTTGGATCAGGTTGCGAATCGCTACCAAGAATCGCGATTGATGCTCGATCTAGTCGATGAGACCGAGAGCAACTGGGTTTACGACGTATTGGGCACGTGGATGGATCGTCAGATCATTCCGCATGAGAAGTACGCGGTCCAAGTCAGTCGCATGATCCAAATTCTGGCTCGGGCCGGCAATGCGGTGTTCGTCGGGCGTGGGGCACAGTTCCTTTTGCCGCGGTCGAAGACTTTTGCCGTGCGAATCGTGGCTCCGGAGGCATTTCGCGCCCAGCGAGTGCGGCAACGGCACAACGTCGAGTTGCCGGAAGCCCTGGATTCGATTCGCCGCACCGACCGCGGTCGCCGCGAGTCCATCCAGCGGATCTTTCGCCAGGACGTCAACGACCCGCACCTTTATGACCTCGTTGTCAATGTCGAACGATTTGGGCCGGATAGAGCTGCTGAACAGATTGTCCGCGCCGTGCGTCGTGCGGCAGTCCAAGGATCGGCGAATCAATAATTGTCGTGTTTCGCGCACTTGTCGAGCGGGGGCGGACGGCACACGGAGTGTGCCTGCTACTTTTGATTTGCCGATCCTAATGCCCCAAACTCATCGGGACGGGGGTGAAGCCGAGGAGCAGGAAGGCCAGCGTTAGGATTCCCAGCACGTAGCGCGGGGTGCCCAACGGAACGGAGTCGTCGGCCGTAGGCGGATGGCGCGTTCCCAGGATGGCGATTAGGCCCAGCATCAGCCACCAGTTCGTCAGTTTCAGGGCGATCGACGCCGAGATTGCCAGCACCAGCACCACGATGGATGCCACATGGGCTTTCTCACGGAACATGCCATAAAGGATGTGACCGCCGTCCAACTGGCCGATCGGTATCAAGTTGATTGAGGTGATCAACAGACCCACCCAACCGGCGAAGGCCAACGGGTGCAACATGAGGTTGGAGCCGTCAGGAATCGGTCCCTTGAGTACGTGGGTGAAGTACTGCATTAACAGCGGCTCACCCAGGACCAGTTGCTCCCCAGGCAAAGTTTGCACCGACTGGCTCCAGTGAAGTCCAATCATGAGAAAGAGGAACGTCGGCACCAACCCAGCCAGTGGGCCGCTGATGCCGATGTCGAAGACGACCTTGCGGTTTCCTTGTCGCGGCTCCATGCCGATCACCGCGCCGAAGGTTCCGATGGGTGTCAGCGGCATGGGAATGAAATAAGGCAACGAGGCGTAGACGCCGTATCGCCATGCTTGTACGAAGTGCCCCATCTCATGGCAAAGCAGAATCGTCATCACCGCCCCGGAATACATTAGCCCGTCGGCAATCGCCGGCCACCAGCCCTCGGGAAAGTGGGTAATTGCCGGCCACCAGCCCACGGGAATGTGGTCCGAGTAGATGACCCCGGCGACGAAGGTACTTATGCAGGTGATGAGAAAGAGGAACACCGGCAACCCTACGCGGCGGCTTCGCGGGGGGGGCGACGGGTAGTCGGCAAACTCCGGAATCGCGTCGACTAGGGTTAATTGTGGTGATTCAAACGAATTGTACAGAGGCAGCGGGTTCAGTTCGTTGAAATCCATCGCGCTTTTTAGGATCCCTAACCGAATCTCTGGTTTTCCGGAGCCATGACTCAGGAAAATTGACTGTTTTAGTAGGGAATCTTTTGGGAACCACCAAATTGGGTAGCTCGGAAAATTGGGCAGGAAACTTCTTGTTTGGTGAATTTTAGCCTTTTCTGTGGGTACGGACAAGAGAGGACAAGGGAGGCCCCTCCGTTGTGGGATTGAGCATCCAGGATTGAGTATCCAAGGCTTTGACAATAAGCATCGAACAGACGAAAATTGTGCAGGAAAGGTTTGTTCGACGTACCTTGTTCGAGAATCGGAGGTTTTGTGATGAGTACGGTTCAACTTTTGGAACATCTTAGACAGTTGACTGATGTGGAGCGATTGGAGGTCATTGAAGTGGCAACGCGGTTAATCCGTAATAACCTCGGTGCCAGCCCGGCGGATGCCGCAATAGGGCAGGACCGGCGGATGCAGGCTGCCGCGGCCGGTGTGAAGGGGCTGTACGAAGCCGATAGCGAGTTTACCGAGTGGACCGAACTGGATGCCGAGAGACGGATTAAAAGCCGTGTTTGAGCTGTGAATCAATAATGCAACCCCGCGCGAACCATAAGGGTATTGCCAACGTCCACATCCTCGCCAATGCTGGCAAGATGGATGCGGCGATGAAAGACGTAGCCGACTTCGATGAAAAAAGAGCTGAGTGAGACAAGTGATTTTGTCTCCATGCCCAGAAAAATCCGCCAATCACTGTAGCTCATCAGATCGCTCGTACCGTCGCTGTGTCGGATCGCCCACGTTCCGCCACCAAGTTCCCCGGCGAGGTAAAGCCATGTTTCACTTGACCATGACCTCGGATAATTAGGATTATTCAGATACATGGAAATCGGAAATCGATACGCGATCTTCGGTGCCGGAAACACCAGGCGAAACTCGGTAAACATATCCGGCTTCCATATAAACCCGGCGATCGGCAGGACTTGAATGTCGGGGCGGTCGAGATACGCGGCCCCAAGGACAAGCTGAAACTTCGGTGTCCAGTCGAAGATGCCGGAAACGTGCCCGGTGAGTCGTAAAGCCCGGGTCGAACTGCCGTCCCAATCGCTATAGTAGCCCGGCTGCACGGCCACATCGGCCCGGAATCGCTCGCCTAGCTTCGGCAGCCAGCGGAACTCGGTATAGACATCGTGGAGCTGCGCGGGAATATCGAGACTGCTCGGCCCATCGAGCCAGTGCGTGGCAATACCCGGCGTGATAACCAGCGGGGCATCTTGGTTGGGAAAGGGCACTCCCCAAACGCTCGTCAATTCTGCATCATACAAGCCTAAGCCGTTGGAACCCATCCGCGGTAGATAGGTGTTTACGAAGGAGAGTTTTTGAAACGAACCGCAACGATAGTCGCTTGGCGTCTTGCGGCCATCGGCAAAAAACAGATCGCCGAGCGTTGTCGGCGGCTGGCATTGCGGCAGAGCCGGCTCGGTCGCGAATGTCTTGCCCATCGGGAGAGGGCAGGGGGCTTGTCCCGGCAGAACCTGCATGTCCGATTGTTGGTAGAATGTCGGGTTCTGCTCTGGAAACGGGTTGTCCATGGGCGAATCCTGCGTAGCGGGCATCTGCGCCATGGCCAGGGAGGAAAGCCAAAGTAGCAGGCACACTCCGTGTGCCGTCCGCCAAAAGCCTCTGGCTTCTGCAAGAACCTGCGGTTGGTGTCGCAGGGCGGACGGCACACGGAGTGTGCCTGCTACTCTCGAGGCCATCAGAACGACACTCCGGCATGGATGTAGAACGTGCCGTTGGGAGTGAAGGTCCCCGGCAGGCCGCTGGCATAGACGAGTTCTCGCTGGAACGCATAGCCGCCTTCAACGAAACCTGTCTGGCCGGTGCAGCGTTTGAAGTCGACTCCCAAGGCAATTCGCATATCGTCGTAGTCAACCTGGTCGATCGCATCGCCTTCTGGAGGAGTGGCGTTGACCGATCGCTTGACAGTCCATACCCCCCCGCCATATTCGCCGGCGAGATACCACCACCATTCCGTGCCGCCGCCGGTCGTGGCCAGTTGTTGGGTGAACTTGGGATTGGGGAAAAGGATGTCGAATCGCGTGACCGGGCTCGGTTTCCATACGAACCCGCCCGCCGGAAGCAGCTTGTACTTGACGCGGTTGATGTACCAGATGCCGAGCTTCATGGTCAGATTCGTGTCGGGAATGGCGATTACCGCCATGCCTTTGCCCTTGAGGCGAATGCTTTGGCTGGTGATCTTGCTGAAATCGGAGTAGATGCCCACGCTGGCGTCCAACTCGGCACTGAACGCGTTGGGCACGAAGACCGGATTCCAGGCGGCGTCGAGATAGGCATCGTAGGTCCGTGGCGGCAAATCGGGATTGCCGGGGGCACTGGAGGAAGGTCCATCCCAGAAGTGCCAAGCGAAACCCGGCGTGATCAGAAGCGGCGAATCCTGCTGCGGCTGCTGGGACAGCGGCATCGGCAGAGCGAAGGTGGCCTTGAAGTCGATATCGTTGATACCCAACTGATTCTGGGCACTGCCGTGGCCGGCAAACCAGTGATAGTCCATTGATTTGTCACGCAGGAAGCGGGAGGGCGTTGCAAGCATGGGCGGCACGGTGAACGGCCCAGGCTGCAGCATGTTATAGCCGGGATCTTGCGGAAGCACGGCCGCCTGAGCAGCGCCTGGCGGCGCAAAAGGATCCCAGTTGGGCGGTGGCGGCTGCACGTTGCCGTTGAGCGTGGCTACCGGAGCCGGTCCATACGTCAGACCACCTGGCGAGGCGGGAGCACCCCAGCCGCCTCCGGGAGCGGCGGGGGGAGCATATCCGCCCGGGGGCAACGTCGGTGCCGCCCCGGCTGCGGGGGTAGCACCGAACGGCGTCGTCGTCATTCCAGTGGGTGCGGACACCGCGTCCGTACTCGCCTGATAGCCGGGAGAGGCTACCGGAGCGGGGGTGACCACCGTCTGCGGGGAGGTGGGATCGGGCGTGGGAAACCGGATCTGCGCCTGCCCCGACGCGATCCCCGATCCGCATGCCCAAACGAGTACTAGCAGTGCAAGCAGGCCGCTGATTGACGGTCTGTGTATGAAAATTGCGCTATCTAGTTCCTGTCGCATTTTGCCACGACGTTATAATGGGGGTCTGTCCAACATCAACTCCGCGTTTTTGTGGTGCGGCCGTCCCGGCTGCGTGCGCAGGCGAGACGCTTGCACCACAAGTTGTTTTTGGACGGGTACTTAGGTTCTGTTGTGCGCGGAATAGTGGAGAACCGCAGGACAATCAGGGCAGGGAATACCAAGGTTCGGCCACGCAGTCAAGGCGAGAATGCAAAACTTGAGGAAAATTCTTGAAAAAACCTTTGTTATCGACGTGGAGCACCACGCTTCGATCGGTTCCACGAACGACCGTGCAATCCAGTGCGCAGCCCCCGAGCGAGTGAAACTCCCCCTTCTGATCATCACCGACTGTCAGACTGCGGGTCGCGGGCGAGGTTCCAACCGCTGGTGGACTGGCCCAGGGAGTTTGGCTTTCAGTCTGCTGATTGGGCCGGAGCCGCCTAGCACCGTTGGGATGCCCGCTACCGGCGGGTGCGTAGGATGGGCTTCCCAGCCCGTCCAAAAGGAGTCGCCCAGCACCGTTGGGATGCCCGCTACCGGCGGGCGCCGTTCGGGTTTGGTTGCGCTGGCGGCCGGAGTGGCGGTCGTCGAGGCATTGGCTCCGTGGGTGCCGGGCCATGAGATCGGCATTCACTGGCCTAATGACGTTATGCTCGACGGCCGCAAACTGGCCGGTATTCTCATTGAGGTCCTGTCGGATGGCAAGCTCGTTATCGGCATCGGCATCAACACGAACAACACGGCGACCGATGCGCCGGAGGAAGTGCGTCCCCGGGTTGTCACGCTTCGCGACGTGACGGGTCGTTCGCACGATCACGTGGAGCTTCTGATTTCAATCTTATGCCAGCTTCAGCGGCAGCTTGCCGCATTGTCCGTTTCACCAGAATCTGTTGCAGCACGGACGCACGAACTCTGCTTGCAGCGCGGCAAGCGATTGCAGATCGTCCAGGGCGAGAAGCCGATCGAAGGCCGCTGTCTCGGCATCGCTACGGACGGGGCGATGCTGCTTGAAATTGACGGGAAGCCGCAGATGGTCTATTCCGGCGTGGTAACTCTCGTCGAGGGGTAGTCCGCATTTCTCGCGCCAAGGCGCTAAGGCGCAAAGCTTACATCGGGATCCCGCCCCCGTTCTTTGCGGCTTTGCGCCTTGGCGCGAGACTCAACCGACAATGCAATCGTTTTCGCCGAGGGGGCGTCATTTCATCCAGTGAAGGGCGAGCAGCAGGCTAATCTTTGTCCTTGTATTCGACAGTTTCCTGATAGCTGGGATCGGTGGACGAGAGCATCCATCCCAAGTGTCGAGCCAGTCCGATCGTCGATAGGCCCGACACGAACGTCACGACAACGACGCCCAGGACCGCCAGCGTCCAACGGAATCGCCAGCGCGGAACGGCGGCCGATTTTGCCGCCACGGCCCGACCGTACGACCGACCACATCCATGAACCGCGGCAATCAACAGCGCGACGAAGATAGCACCGGTGATTAGACTGGCGGGATGCATGCTTACTTGGCCCAAGTTGCGAGCAAGAAAGCGGATCCAGCCAAATGCCAGCAGTGGGAGATCGATGAGGAAGCCGAGTGCCAGAATCACGGTGGCCGCCGCGAGCAGCTTCTTGATCATGGCGTCACCTGCTGAAGTTCCTCGCGGATCCTATCGGAAGAGATCCGTTCGATTCGGCCGTTGAGGCGGAGTATAAATCGCTCGTCGCCATGCACGGCCGGCTCAAACACGACAATACGAGCATCCTCGGACAACGCCAAGCCGGCGACGTAGCGATACCGCGCCCCGACGATTCCAGCGACTTCCCATAACCTGCCAGGGATCGCAGGATGATCGGCCGGGGGCAAGTCGCCTTTGTGTTGGGCGGCATATTTCCAGAGTGCGTCTTTCAGCTCTTCGATGCCTCTTCGGCGAACTTCGTTCAGGTCGGGTATTGCATCCTTGCGGGGTTCCTGCGCGATGGGCCGCGCGGCCTGAGAATTGGTAAGCGTGTAGAGAAGCCCCTGTTTTTTCCAACTGCCGGGCGTCATCAACTCGCGTGTCGCGGCAATCATGGTCAAGACCACCAATACGAGCAAGCCCCAGGTCATCACGACGCCCAGGGACTTCATGAAGGAAAGACGCGGGAGCGCGGGGAAACTGCGAGACAAGTAATTCCACAGCCAGCGGACCGTCAGTGCCGACAGAAGCAGCATGACGAGGAAAAAGGAAATGGCCTCGTAGCGGAGCCGGCCGACGTCGCTAAGCACGAGGTGGCGTGTCGACTCGTCGGGGGAAAACGAAGGCATGCCGGCGATTACGAAAACCGGCCAAGCACTGTAGTACAGAGACATCGCAAAAGCAAGGAAAGCCAAGCGGAAGAGGCTTCGCTGTGATCTCATCGTTCGGACATGGATTCGGAACACAGGGCACCTCATTGGTCGAAATCGTCGGGAACCGTCTCGCCGCCGTTGGGTGTAGCGAGGGCACGCAGTACGGCCGGATCGATGTCTTTGCTAATACGTCGTACGCATCCATCCATCATCGAGAACTGCGTGTCGCCAGCGGCCCAAGGCCCAGCGAATCCGTCGGGCGACTTCTGAACGCCCAGGGCCGGGTCGCGCCAATTGACCGGATCGCCCCAGGGCCGAAAATTCTCCTTCACTTCCCCGGCCATGATCGTTTGGCTCAGGCCGTCGGTGATCTCATCCGTCCGCATGGGGTGGTCCGCGCCGAATACCCGCGCGTTCGCGGCGTAATGGCTCAAAGCGTAGCCCTCCGAGTCGTGGTCGTTGATATCCATGATGCCTGAATTGAGAAACAGAGACAAAGGAACCTTGAAGTCCTGGGCATTCTGCGGATGGTTCCAGGGCAGGGCCATGTTGGGTTGGAGATGACTCGGGTCCAGGAACGGCAAGAGCATCGTTTCCCAACTATGGAGCGGATTGCCGTACTGATCAAAAGTGCCGCCCGGCGGAAAATGGTGTTGAGTTTGCTCGTAAGCCCAAACCGCAATGCCCATCTGGTGGAGATTGCTCGACGACTGCGGGCGACGAGCAGTACTACGCCCCCCGGATGCAAAGATAGGCTCATGCGTTGTCGCCAGCCAGGTGAATTGATGGATCACGACGATGAGGCAAATGCTTGTGGCGAACAAGAGGACGACTATTGGAACGATTGCCAGGGTCCAGCGCAACCGCCAAGCGGGCCGCGGAGTTTGGTCGCGGTGTGCATGCGCATGGAGCCAGCCGGCGAGGCCATGCGAGACGGCCACCAAAAGCATCAGCGAGACGCAGCCGACCACCACCGCTGCCGGCTCTACGGTCATTTTCGGTATCGTGACCAAGGGAAGGTGCAGCCAGCCGAAAGCAAGGTGCGCCAACGGTGCTAGCACCTCAATAATACCACAGCCGCACAAGAGTACGAAAAAACCGAATCCCGCCGCAATCCACCAACCGATTCTTTTCATGGTTTCGGCTCGCTTAGACGGTAAATGTGGCCTTGCTTCTGCCATGCGCCGGGCGTGAGTAATTCGCGGGCACCGGCGATCATGGTCAACACGACCGCAAGCAGCAAGCTCAGCAGCAATACCGCCGCCAAGGCCCGTTTGAAAGTCAGGACCGGCAAGGCGGGGAAGTCGCGGGCAAGGAAATTCCAAAGCAGACGCAGGACGACCGCCAGAATGAGGAAGAGCGCGGCGAAAAAGGAAATGGTATCGATGCGGGTTGCAGCCCAGTCGGAGAGATCCATCGACGGCATTCCCGCCAACGCCACCGCAGGGCCAAAGTCGCTACAACGATGATTGCCAATAGCCGTCGCACGAGCACAGTAGCCTTTCGGGCAAGGGTATTCCCATCGAACCAGCATTCATTCTAAATAGCCTTGCGCGATTTCAGGAGGTTGTGTAAAACAAGGACTTACAAACACTTACGTCGTTGGACGCGACAGAACAAGTAAGGAGTCCTTGATGAAATTACAAGTCCAAGTACAACAGACATG
>Ga0194056_10001360_pt1 | contig 13376 bp, 12 predicted proteins | sample SepL4413m_MetaG_FD_155458 | JGI IMG/M metagenome (GOLD analysis project Ga0194056, IMG submission 155458) | Anoxic zone freshwater microbial communities from boreal shield lake in IISD Experimental Lakes Area, Ontario, Canada - Sep2016-L442-13m | ecosystem: Environmental > Aquatic > Freshwater...
GGATGGAAAATAGATATTATCTCTGTTGAAGGAGAATATGTTGAAGAAGCCGTAGAGACTGAAGAAAAGAAATAACAAAAACAGATAAATAGCCTTAAAAATAGCCAAAAATAATAACTTGAAAGCTTTGCTTTCAAGTTATTATTTTTTGCTATTTTTTTTTACTAAAAGATGTATAATATAATAGATTATATGCATAACACCTCGTCAGAGAAGTTTGCGAGAATATGACACATAATCTGTTTTATTAACAAAGACTTAATTTATTTAAACAAATATATGAAAAAAGCAAAATTATTACTAACTCTACTTATAGTATCTTTTTTATCAGGGTCAGTGATGGCTATTGCAAGCAATGTAACACCTTCAAATAGTACTTCCACAAAAAGATTAGAAGAAATGAAAGCTAAAGTAGAAGAAACAAAGAAACAAATTGAAAAAGACAAAGAAATGCTCAAAGACATAAAAGCTTCTTCAACTTTAAATCAACAACAAAGACAACAAATATTAAAAAACGAGATCAATAAAAAAGCAGAAGAAAAGATGAATGAGCAAAAGAATAAAGCAACAGAGAGATTTACTAATGCGGTAAATAAATTAGAAGAAATAATAAACAGAGTAGAATCAAGAATAGCAAAACTAGAAGCAACTAGCACAGATATGACAATCTCTAAGAATTTTTTGGCTACTGCAAAAATACAGATTGCAAATACAAAAAATAATATTGAAATACTCGGTAACATGGTGATACAATTGAATGCATCAACAACAAAGAAAATATCAAAAGAAAATATTAAAGACCAAGAAAAAAATATTAGAGATAACTTAAAATTAGCACACAAGAGTATAGTTAGTGCTGTAGAATCAATGAAGCCGGGAAGACCTGGAGAAAAAGCAACCTCAACAAAAAATAAAATTTAATAGTTAATTCGCCGACCTTCGCTTGAACCTCCTTCGCATAAAGCTACGAAGGCCAAAGGAGAGCTGTGGCGAGGCAAATAAAAATATGGAAGAACAAAAAAATGGAATAGGGGCTCTCGCAGGGACAATAATAGTAGTAATAATTCTTATTATTGGAGGTTTTTATTTTTACGGACAAAGGATTGAAAAACAAGAACAAAATCAAGCAAGTGTGACAGAAACGTCTTCCTCAGATGAGATTGATGATATAGAAAAAGACATAAATGATTTAAATTTCGATAATCTATAAAAGCAAAAAAATAACAACTTGGGGCTAAACTCCCAGGTTGTTATTTTTTTGCTTTTTTTTGCTTTTTCGGTTAATATCGTAAAACGCTTTAATAGTTTAAATTATAAATCTCAGTCTTTGTCATTCCCGCGTAGGCGGGAATCTAGGAAAAATGATAATAGACTGGATTCCCGCCTACGCGGGAATGACAGCACAAAATATGTCTAAAATATATAAAATCAAAGATACAAAGAAGCTTCCAGACTGTGAATTAGAAATAACGGCAGAAATCTTGGAAGAATCACTTAAAAGTTACAAAGAAAAAGCTTTTAAGAAAATTAAGGAAGTTGCTGAACTCCCTGGTTTTAGAAAAGGTCATGTTCCAGATCAGATATTAAAAGAAAAGTTTGGAGAAATGGCTGTCTTAGAAAATGCTGGAGAACTTGCTATAAATGACTGTATCGTAGAAATAATAGCTGAATCAAAAGCAAATTTTCTTGGTAGACCAAACATTTCAATCAGTAAAATTGCTATCGGCTCCCCTATTGAATTTAAGATAGTTGTATCTGTAATGCCAGAAGTTAAGCTTGGTGACTATAAAAAAATAGCAAAAAAGGAAAATGGTAAAGAAGAAAAAGTGGAAGAAGTCTCTGAGAAACAAATTGAGGAAACAATAGAACAAATAAGAAAAATGTGGGCGGATCAAAATCATTCACACAAACCAGGAGAAAAACATGTTGAAGGAGAGACGCTTCCCCTTCCAGAAGTTAATGATGAATTTGTCAAAAAACTTGGAGATTTTAAAGATGTTTCAGATTTTAAAATAAAACTCAAAGAAAATATTGCTAAAGAGAAAGAATTAAAAGCCAAAGACAAAAAAAGACTTTTAATTCTCGAGGAAATTATCAAAGATTCAAAAATTGAAATGCCAAAAGCTCTTATTGAAAATGAGCTTGATAAAATGGAGGGCCAATTTAAGGGTGACATCGCAAATATGGGTCTTCAACCAGAAGACTATCTAAAACACATCAAGAAAACTTGGGAAGATTTGAGAAAAGAATGGAAACCAGATGCAGAAAAGAGATCAAAAACACAATTAATTTTACAAAAAATCGCTCTAGAAGAAAAGCTTGAACCAAAAAAAGAAGATGTAGAAAAAGAAGCAAACCATATTAAAGAACAATATAAAGACGCCGACCCAGAAAGAATAAAAGCTTATGTTGAAATGATAATGGTAAATGAAATGGTGATTAAATTTTTGGAAGAGATTTAATTATTTTCTTCACCTCTGTCAACCGAGGTAGTACGAAGCAATCCATCCCCCCTCCTTCCCTTTACCCCTTCCGTCTTTGCGAGGATGTAATCATCCGTGGCAAACCATCCCAAATCTTTTATTTTAATATGGAAACCAAAACCCCATGTGTTTACATTCTAGCTAATAAAAAGAACGGCACTTTATATACTGGTGTAACGAGTAATTTAGTTAAAAGAATTTGCGAACATAAAAATAATTTGATTGAAGGATTCACTAAAAGATACAGCATTCATCTTTTAGTTTATTATGAAACTGGAGAATCAATAGAAGGTGCGATAGAAAGAGAAAAACAAATTAAAGCAGGCTCAAGAAAAGATAAAATTCTACTGATTAGAAAAATGAATCCAAATTGGAATGATTTATATGACGATTTGCTAGAACATTAAATACTGGATTGCCACGTCGGCAGACCTCCTCGCAATGACAAAGAACATGACACCTCTCTCACTATTATGGACGGGAAAAGGTCTGACCTTAAAATCGGAAGAAAGGTCAGACCTTGAGGAGTCCATGTGGTTTAGAAAATAGAATTAAAAAACACCCCCAACCACAGCTGGGGGTGTTTTGATAACTGAAACAACTACTTGAAATGTCTGGGCAACTGATAAGCAAAAGCTACGTCACCACTCAAGCTGTACCCTGGCCCAGGGAAAAACCCCCGGGCTTCTTGATTGTTATAAACTCCCAATATCTTAGGCCCCGCACCAGGATCCTCTCCGCAAGATACGGGTTCGTGCATTATTATCAGAAACTCAAAGTCTAAACCGTTCCCTTTGAACTCAATCAGCCACTCAGCCAGATAGAATCCAGCTTCAAAGGTTGGCGCGGTATATCCTCTGGAGTTTGCGATATCCATTGCCCTATGAAACTTAATTGATCCATCTTTTTCTCGCTCAGGACGAATGATAATAAATCTAAACTGTAAGCCGAAGGTAGGAGTAAACTCTGCTCGATGCAAAACGTTTAAAGACCAGTAACTCAGAGTCTCTGGCCCAAAAAGTTTAAGTGCTTTTTCCATACCATCTGCATTGAGTCCTCTCGTCGTGACGGGTGGCGTAACCATCGATGGACGCCTTTCAGTAGGTTTGATAGTCTGTGCGAATAAGCTCATCTTTGACTCCCTGTCGTTAGTTGTTGTTTGTGAAGAACTAATTATACAAACAAATCCAAAAGAATTTGATTGTAATTCCTATTATATATGATATCACAACTAAATAGATTTGTCTAATATTTTTACTCCATCTCCTTCCAGTTATTACCCACCCTGACATCAGCTTTGCAAATTATCCCAAATATTTTTTCTGGATTAATTATACTTTCCATTATTTCTTTTATTATATTTTTAACCTTTTCTACGCTTTCATCAATTATTTCATATACTAGCTCATCATGAACCTGCAAAGTAAGTTTCACTTTATCTTCCAATTTTTCTTTTACAATAAACTCATCAATTTTTACCATCGCAATTTTTATAATATCTGCCTCCGTTCCTTGAATCGGTGCATTTATTGCCATTCTTTCCGCCATGGCTTTTATAAAAGAAAGTTTTGATTTTATTCCTTCAAAATATCTTCTCCTACCAAAAAAAGTTTCAGTATATCCCCTACTTTCAGTCTCTCTTTTTACATTTTCTAAATACTGCGCAAGCCCACTAAATTTATTAAAATATTCCTCAAGATATTTCTGTGCTTCTTCTTTACTAGACTGAAGATTTACTCTCAAAGAATTCACACCCATTCCATACATTATTCCAAAATTAATAACCTTAGCTCTTCTTCTCATTTCCTTATCTACTTTTTCTATTGGAACATTAAAAACCTCAGAAGCAACAGCACTATGGATATCTTCACCCTTATTAAAAATATCAATTAGTTTTTTATCTTGAGAAAGAAAAGCTGCTATACGAAGCTCTATTTGTGAATAATCAAAAGCAACTATTTTAAAACCATCTTCGGCAATAAAAGCTTTTCTAATATTTCTGCCGAGCTCGCTTGAGTTTGGAATATTCTGTAAATTTGGTTCAGAAGATGCCAAGCGTCCTGTCGTTGTTCCAGCCTGTAAAAATTTTGCATGAAGTCTATTATTTTCATCAAGTAAATTTGGGATTACATCAATATAAGTTGAAAGAAGTTTTTGAAATTCTCTATACTCAAAAATAAGAGGAATTATCGGGTGCATATCACGCATTTTTTCAAGCTCAGACTCTTTTGTAGATAATGCTCCTGAGCCAGTTTTCTTTTGATTTTTTGGCTTTAAACCGAGCTTAACAAAAAGTATTTCTCCGAGCTGTTTGGGGGAATTTATATTAAATTCTCCACCTGAAAACTCCCAAATTTTCTTTTCAAGAATAGAAAGTTTTTGATGATATTCTTTGGAAAGTTTTTCAAGCTCAACTTTATCAATTTTCACCCCAACTTTTTCCATTTTTTCGATCACAGGAACAAGTGGTTTTTCAATTTCCTCCCAAACTTTCCATAAGTCCTGTTTTTTTAATTCATCTTCCAAATAAATTCTAGAATCTTCCAAATTTTTCTTATTTGTAAAATTAAAAATGTCTTCGATTTTTGGACTTGTTAAATTGGAATTATAAAGCCAGAGCATGACAGAAATTTCCTTGAAATTTCTGTCAGAATGTTGAATGTTGAATGTTGAATGTTGGTCAAAAGAACTAATATCAAAACTTCCAGAATTTTCTTTACCTACATTCGATATTCCATCTTCAATATTCTCCCCAAGAGCTGTCCTCAGCCTTGCCCCTAACGTTCTAAACTCCAGCTCTGTCCAAATAGAAATAATTTTTTCAACATCCAGATTTTCTTTCCAAGTTTTTTCAGGAATTTTAAAATCTATTGGCGCATCTTTGCGAATCGTTCCAAGCATTTTTGAAAACTTTGCCTCTTCCTCCCCATCAATAAGCAAACCAACTATCCTTTCTTTTATTCCAGCTTCAATAAAAGCATTTTTATCTTTAGATAATTTTTTATAAATATTTTCTATACTTCCAAAATTTTTTATCAAATCACTTGCGGTTTTTTCTCCAATTCCTTTTATACCTATAATATTATCTGAAGGATCTCCACGAAGTCCTTTATAATCTGGCAAAAGCTCTGGCCCAAAACCAAATCTTGCTTTTACCATTTCTTCATCATAAATAATCGTATCTTTAATACCCTTTTTCAAAGTATAAACACGAATTTTCTTATCAGAAACAAGCTGAAGTGTATCCATATCACCTGATGCAATAACAATATCTACTTGCCCGTTCAGGGGGTCTTTTATTTTTTTAGTTTCTTCAACAATTGTTCCTATCATATCATCAGCTTCAAAACCTTCTTTTGAATAAACTGGAATATTAAAAGCGCTAAAAATATCGTAAGATTTTTTTAACTGAGAAACCAATTCGTCATCTGCTTTTGCTCGCCCTGCCTTATAATCTTTGTATGCAACGTGTCTGTATGTTGGCTTTGGTAAATCATAACAAGCAATAATATAATCTGGTTTTAAATCAGAAATTATTTTTAGAAGCATAGTAGAAAGCCCGTAAAGTGCGCCTGTTGGTTCTCCTTTACTTGTCGCAAACTCTGGTAATGCATGATAAGCACGATGAATTATCGCATGGACATCAAGAAGTACTAATTTTCTTGCCCGAGATTTTTCTTTAGGGTTATTTTTTACCATACACCCATGATAACATTTTTCTAATATAAAAAAACAAAAAAAATAACCTGCATTTGCAAGATATTTTTACCTTGAGATAGGTACTCACGGATTTACTGTCTGCTCTTTTGTACACTAGCGAGCGAATATATTTTCTGAACGGGTTAGTGTAGTAAATTTAGAAAATTAATGAGTCTTTTTCTGCTCTGCTCACAAGCGAGCGAGTCGAGAATTTTAAAATACCTTGGTAGGAGCGACGGCGACGGACAGAGAAAATTTATAGCAATAAATTTTCGTGTATTTTAAAAAGCTCGACGAGCGAGCCTTCATATTTCGATCTCCCTCTCATTCTCCCCAACAAATTTAAAATTAATTTTCAAATGATTTTCTGGCAAAATATCAGCAACTCTTTCTGGCCATTCTATAAAAATTAAATTTCTTGAATCATTCAAATCTCTATTCCAATCAAGAGCAAGAAGTTCTTTCCCAGAATCAAGACGATAGGCATCGATGTGGATAAAAGTCGAAAGTGGAAAGCTTAAAGTCGAAAGCAAATCAGAAGAAATATTCGGTTTTTCTTTCTTTAGACTTTGGACTTTGGACTTTGGACTATTTATTGGATATCTTTTCTGGATTACAAACGTTGGACTAGTCACACATTCATTTATATTCAAAAGTTTTGCAACGGCTTGAGTAAAAGTTGTCTTTCCAGAACCGAGATCTCCGTAAAGTCCGACAACCACGGCTTTATCAGAAACTCCAAGAGAAAGCTTTTCAATAAAACCTTTCGCTATCTCCCCTGTTTCTTCAACACTTTTGCTAATTATTTTCATCCCGTTATATTATCACTTTGTATCATTCTCGTGAAGACGGGAATATAGGATTATATTGATTCACATAAAAACAGAACTAAATTCCCAAGAAGAAAAAAATTTGGATTAAAAATCATTAAAATGATATTATATTGCTATATGGTAGATTTTGATGAAGAAAAACAAAATAAACGGCTTGATGAAATGCGTATCAAAGAAGAGGAAGATGTCGCAAAAATTCTAGCTGGAAAATATGGATACAACTATTTAGACTTGGGAATATTGCCAGTAAATAGTGATGCGATAAGAATAATAAATGAAGAAGAAGCAAGATTAGCGAATCTAGCCGTTTTTGATATGGTGGGTAAAAAAATCCAAGTAGCTATAATTTCCCCAAACAACGAAAAAACTATTTCTGTAGTAAACAGACTTACTAATGATGGATACTTCCCTATTGTCCATATGGTTTCAAGAAAAAGTCTAGAAAAAGCATGGAAATTATATAAAGATTTATCCTACGCATCAGAAAGCACAATCGGCACATTCGATATTTCCGGAGATCAAGTCGTTGTCCTTATGTCAAAAGTAAAAACAATAGCTGATATAAAAATACTTACAGACGATTTAATGGGTGTCAAACAAACTTACAGAATTTCAAAGATTTTGGAAATAATGATGGCCGGAGCACTTGAGCTTGGTGCATCAGATGTTCACCTTGAAGCAGAAGAACAAACAGTTAGAATGAGATTTAGAATTGATGGAGTACTTATTGATACATACACTTTCGACATAAGCACTTATTCTCTAATTCTTTCAAGAATTAAGCTTCTCTCTGGATTAAAATTAAACATTAAAGCAGAATCTCAAGACGGCCGTTTTAGTATTAAAGTTAAAGGGAGTGAAATCGAAATAAGAACATCAGTTTTGCCTGGTGCTTATAATGAATCTATCGTGATGAGGCTTCTCAATCCAAAATCAATTTCTGTTCCACTTGAAGAATTAGGCATAGAAGAGAAGACGTTAACTATGTTGATGGAACAAATAAATAAACCAAACGGTATGCTTCTTATTACTGGTCCTACAGGGTCTGGTAAAACAACGACGCTTTACGCTTTTATGAAAAAAATTCATTCCCCTGAAACAAAAATAATTACCATAGAAGACCCGATCGAATATCATTTGCCGGGCATTGTTCAAACACAAGTTGAAGAAAGTAAAGGATATACTTTTATTTCCGGACTTCGTGCATCACTTAGACAAGATCCAGACATAATTATGATTGGAGAAATTAGAGATTCTGAAACTGCAAGCACTGCAATAAATGCAGCTCTTACCGGTCACCTTGTTTTCTCTACGCTTCACACAAACTCAGCAGCTGGTGCATTTCCAAGATTAATAGAGCTTGGGATAAATCCCAAAATAATAACCTCGGCTGTTAATGTTGCTATGGCACAAAGACTTATCAGAAAAATTTGTAATTTCTGTAAACAAGAAAAAACACCGAACGAAAAAGAAAAAGGAATAATAAATAAAGTTTTGGAAAGTATCCATGATAAAACATTTTTAGAAAATATTCAGACAGACAAAATCTACGAACCAAAAGGTTGTGAAAAATGTAATGGCACCGGATATAAAGGTAGGATCGCGATTTGTGAAGCGATATTTGTTTCGAAAGAATTAGAAGAAATAATAATCAATAATCCTAGCGAGAGAGACATAAAAACAGTATCTTCCCTACAAAATACAGTTGATATGCGACAAGATGGTATTTTAAAAATATTAAAAGGCATTAGCACTTTTGAAGAGTTAGAAAGAGTGATAGATATAGAGGGAGAATATTAAGGCTCGCTCGCCGAGCATTTTAAAAGCACGATAAAAATACCGCCAGTCGCGGTATTTTTTCACTACTCAGCAAATTTTTTGCTAAAAATTTGCCTCCGTAAGGCTTTTAAAACGCTCAGCTTCGCTCGCTAGTGCACAAAAGAGCAAATAGTCGGTCGCGCTGCTAAATGGTTTTAAAAAGATAAAACTCGCTCGCTATTGTTTAAAAATGAATATTGAATGTCGAATATTGAATATAGTAGTAATAAGAAAAGGAGTTTGGTGAAATAAAATTGATATCTGTAAAAAAATGATCTTGGATAAAATTAGAAAAATTCCCAATTGGTTCATTTGCCAGATGATATAAAATAATGTGCTAATATTTTGAGGGCTTGCAAAAGTTTTAAACGATACTAATATACAAAGTATAAATGCTCCGCACGGAGTGCAGAGAATTTAAGAGATTTCAAAACATAAATCTCTAAACAATACTTTAAACCTGGCGGTAAAAAGTTAAATTAGTCTTTAAGGATAACCTCAGCAATATTTCCGAAGAAATAAACCAAAATGTCCTGAAAAAAAAACTCGTAGTCTCTTGCGAGCATAATTGTTTAGAGATTTATAGCTTGAAAAAACATGTGGAAACAAAAAAGCCCCACAATTCAGGCTCTGTAAAGAGTATAGCATAAAACAGAACTATGTCAAGCAAAAATGAAGATAAAAACCTCAAATCCCAAAATACCGATAATATTAGCCCTAAAAACAACGATACAAAATTTCTTGACCAAACGTTAAGACCAAATACTTGGGATGAATATATCGGCCAAAAAAATATCAAAAAAAATCTACAAGTACTATTAAAAGCTGCATCTCAAAGAAACCATCCGCCTGAACATCTACTTTTTTACGGTCCTCCGGGTCTTGGAAAGACAACTCTTGCGAATTTAATTGCAAAAGAAACTCGCGCTCAATTAAAATCTACATCAGGCCCAGCAATTGAGAAAGTTGGAGACCTTGCTTCAATACTTACAAACCTTTCTGCTGGCGATATTCTTTTTATTGATGAAATTCACCGATTAAACAAAGCAATTGAGGAAGTTCTCTACCCTGCTATGGAATCTGGCTCGCTTGATATTATTATTGGCAAAGGCCCGTCTGCTCGAACTATTCAACTTGAGCTTCCACCTTTTACTTTAATTGCTGCAACGACAAGAATCGCATTACTTTCCGCGCCACTTCGTTCTCGCTTTTCTGGTGGAGTATTTAAACTTGAATTTTATTCTGATGAAGAGATAGAAAAAATTATTGAGCGTTCAGCGAAAATTCTTGGAGTTGAAATAGAAAAAGAAGCTAAAGAAGAAATTGCAAAAAGAAGCCGATTTACACCAAGAACAGCAAACTATCTTTTAAAAAGAAGCAGAGATTTGGCTCAAATAAGAGAAGAATCACTTACAAATGCGACAGTTAAGGAGGCTCTTGCGATGCTTGGAATAGATGAGGTGGGATTAAACTCTGCTGACAGATCGCTTTTGCAAGCAATCGAGGAAAAATTTAATGGTGGGCCAGTTGGTTTAAATACTTTGGCCGCTGCACTTTCAGAAGAACAGGCAACAATTGAAGATGTATATGAACCATATCTTTTACAGCTTGGTTTTATTGAAAGAACTTCTCGTGGAAGAATAATTACAGATAGAGCGAGGAAACACCTAAATATCAAAAGTTTGGGAAAATTTTTGTAGGTTCTAGTTTATAGGTTTATAGGTTATAGGAATCCATCTCCCAAATCGGGAAGGACCTCTCTGGTAATTTTGCCTGCCCGCCTTTGGAGGGGAGGTCGTTTCCGATTATAATCTTTAAATACTGGATTCCCGCCTGCGCGGGAATGACAGAAAAAAGAAAAACTCCTGCTACAATTCTGCTCAATAGCGAGCGAGATTTCACCTTTTGGGAAACTTGTGAGACTGACTGAGCCGAACACGAGGAATTTTTTAGCAAAAAAATATCCGTGTTCCCAAAAGGTGAAATCGAGCGAGCCTTCATTCGTTAATAACCCCAAACACCAAAGTCATACGGACTCGTCCTGGATCGGTGAGGGGTTAAGAAAATGTAGTCGTTTACACTCCTCATTTTCTACAAAAAACAGGGCGGGTTGCGAAGCAACCCGCCCTTATTCATCTTCACGACTATCGAGTATCCTTAACACCGACAACCAATGTCTTGTCCATATCACAAAAAACATCGCTGTCTGAGCAAGAGAAGCACTCCGCTTTTGGTTCACCTGCCTTTCGGATCAATGCCACCCTGCTAGTGTCTGTCACCGATATCACAGTGAGAAAATTAAATGCATCCAATAACCCCGAACGAACCACAAAATAAAGACAAGCAAAAAATTCTCTGCGTGTCCCTGGCTCAAGCCCGACAGACCGGAGCTGACTCACAATTTCAGCCACGTTTGGAGAATGAAACATCTTAAGAGCAGAGACCTCTCTACAAGCGTATCCACTTATGGATTCGGGCAGAGAAGGTACCGAACTAAAATCGACACAAGACTTAGAACTATGCTCGTATAAGCCGTTATAATCAACGTCAATCGATTTTGATGCCACGGTCAATGGAAGGTTTATCTTACAGATTGCCGAGACAAGAGCGTCGAGGTTGGTTATCTGTGCCTGAGCTTGTTCTGAAGTCATGGAAAGCCTTGCTTTCGCAAGTGCCCGAGTATAAATGATTCCCCATTCGGTATTCTGATCATTGCTGATCGATCCTATCGTTGATCTATCCGTATTCATGGACTAACCTTTCGCCTGCCGGTGAGCAGGACTTTATTTGTACTGGCGAAATACTAAGGTTTGGCACATACCTCTTCCTCTATATTTCATCCGCAATTAAAACTACTCTTTTAAAATAAATTGTCAATTTGATATTATTATCACATTGAGCTATCATCTAATATGTTAGTTAATTAGCGAGGTTGAATATAATTTCAACCCCAGTGAAATATCCGCAAAAAGCGGATAAAAGCTCAGAAGCTTTAATTTCACGGGGTGGCGATTTTAATAGTCGCTTCGCTCCTTTAAAATCAGCCATGTCTGGTCACAATAAATTTTCAAAAATAAAGAGATTAAAAGCAAAAAATGATGCTCAGAAGAGCAAGGTTTTTTCAAAGATGGCAAAACTTATTTCTGTTGCATCAAGAAAAGTTAAGGGTGATGTAAATTCTCCAGAACTTCGTGCAGTTATAGAAAAAGCAAAATCTTTTGATATGCCAAATGATAATATTGACAGAGCGGTAAAAAAAGCCAGTTCAGAAGGAGGAACCGAGATGGAATCTATTACTTATGAAGCTTACGGCCCTGCGGGAATTGCAATTATTGTAGATGTTCTCACAGAAAACAGAAATAAAGCTGCTGCAGAGGTTAAACATATATTGTCTTTAAATGGAACATCCCTTGCCTCACCTGGAAGTGCGTCTTGGGCTTTTGAAAAAACTCCTGAAGGTTGGATTCCAAAAACGACAATGCCTATTTCGGAAGAAGACTCCCCTGCTTTAGAAAAACTTATTGATGATTTAGAAAATAATGATGAGGTGCAGGAGGTCTACACTAACGCAGAATAGACGCCGACCCCAGTAGTAGAAATCAGAATTTCACTACGGGGTAAACTTTTCGCGGACTACACGCGGACAATACACAACAGGGATTTTTTGTAGATCTAGTTTTCTTTGGCATGGACGGGAAAAGGTCTGACCTTAACCTGCCCGCAATGCTACACGTATAGTGTTGCAGGCGGGAATCTGAAAAAAGGTCAGACCTTGAGGAGTCCATTATTAATTTTTTGTATTTCATTGTCTTTTAATGTCTAAATTTCCACCACCTCGTCATCAGAATGCCACTCCTCCTAATCTAGGAGGAGATTCAATACGTCGACTTTCAGATGGCGGCATCTCCTCCTTAGTTAAGGAGGTGAGCTTGGGTTGGGACCCAAGTGCAGGACCTTTGATAGTTTTATTGAGTGTAATCACGAAAAGAAAACAGAAAAGGTATATAGCCTCTGTAAGAGGGACTGAGTCGGCGAGGGGAGGTGGTGTGTTTGGAGTAATTTGACTAAGCGTGGCTTAGTTTAATTTTTTCTACCCAGCACCACTTTGGAAGGTATAAAATGTCTTTTTATAATTAATTAATATTATATATCATAGTTTTGTATAATTTAGATATGGTGAAAGTGGTGCGGGATGCTCAAAAAATACTTATAGATGCAGAACCGATGGATCCCGTATAAAGTCCAATCAGAATTAGACTTTTACGGGATGCTCAAAATTTACTTGCCCCGTAAGACTTTTCTAATTAATCCAATATTTAAATAATGAGACATTCTTGGAAACTATAAATAAGAGTATAAGTAAACATTCGATATAAAAAAGTCTTACTGGGGTAGTCGCGGACTACCGCTCTTTAAATTTTGGCAGTTATCCACAGGTTGGGGGTGTTGCTTTTTTCCTAAAAGTTTAGAGAATATAGGCATTAGCTCTAAATGGGCAAATTTAAAAATAAAAAAATGAAGAAAAAAAAAGAAGACACAAAAC
>Ga0194056_10001361_pt1 | contig 13374 bp, 11 predicted proteins | sample SepL4413m_MetaG_FD_155458 | JGI IMG/M metagenome (GOLD analysis project Ga0194056, IMG submission 155458) | Anoxic zone freshwater microbial communities from boreal shield lake in IISD Experimental Lakes Area, Ontario, Canada - Sep2016-L442-13m | ecosystem: Environmental > Aquatic > Freshwater...
AAACACTACTGCTGCAGCGCCAATCAAAACTAGCCCCACTCTTCCAATGGATGTGTTAATTATTTATCATACCGTTAAAGATTACAATCAATGGAAGCAGGGTTTTGATGCTGATTCTGTAGCAAGGCTGGCAAGTGGCTTGTCATTTATAGCACTTGAAAAATCTGCAGATAAGCCAAATGACGTTAAAATAGTTTTCGCAGTATCGGATTTGGGAAAAGCAAAATCGTTTATTGCCGACCCCAGATTAAAAGAAGCTATGGGAAAAGCTGGCGTAATTTCTAAACCAGTAACAAATTTCTGGAGCATTATAAGAAACAATAAAGAAAATCAAAAAGCTGGTGATACCCGAGTGGAAATCATACACAAAGTAAAAGATTTTGGTGTTTGGGTTAAAGGATTTGATGCCGAAGGACCAGCAACAAGAGCCGCAAATGGCATGAACGATATGGTACTTGGAAGAGGTTTGGAAGACTCCAATATGGTACATGTTGTTTTTGACGTAACTGATTTGGCCAAAGCAAAAGCAAGATTAGCTAACCCTGCACTTAAAAAAATAATGGAAGAAGCAGGCGTAATTGGTGTCCCAAGTATTAAAATTTATATTGACGCTTCAAAATAAGTTTAAACAAATTTTATAAAAACAGCTAAAAGCAAATTGCTTTTAGCTGTTTTTATAACTACCTTAAATTATAAGGACAAAGAAATACAATCGTACAACGAACATTATAATACCTTAAAGTAAATGGCAGAAAATACAGACGAAGAACATTTAGACAATCCGATAAACATTCAATCGGAAAATTCCCCCAACAAAATTAATACTGCTAATGACATAGAAACTATTACCCCAATTCAAGAATATGAAAATATGGAAGTACATCACCATCCCCACTTGCATCACAAGCCAAAGCACTGGAAAGAATATTTTTTAGAATTCCTTATGATTTTCTTAGCAGTAACTCTTGGTTTTTTTGCAGAAAATTTGAGAGAGCACTACGTAGAAAATGAGAGAGCAAAAGAATATGCACAATCACTTTATGATGATCTTAAAATTGATACTGCAACTATACAAAGAACTTACGATGAAAAAGAATGGATACAGTCTAAATTTGACAGCGCCGGAATTATACTTACATCAAATGATTTAAGTAAAAACAATGAATTTATTTACTACGTGGAAAGGTATTTAACATTAAATGATATATTCTCACCTCAGGATGTGACCTATCAGCAATTACGAAGCTCGGGAAATTTCCGATATATCAAAAATGTTAACTTATATAAAGGTATTGCAGATTATTACAATCTTTATTCCCGATACCAATCAGTTGATGGGAAATTTGGGATAATAGACAAAAATGAGCTCTCTGAAATTGAGTCAAAACTTTTTAATGTAAAAGATTTAACTAGTCTTGATAATTATAATGGATCAAAATTTAATACCCTTGCTTTACCCTCAGAGAAAAAATTAGAGCCTTTAATAAATGATAAAGCAAGTTTAAATCTTCTTTATATTAAAATTAATAATGCAAAAAGTCGAACTAATGCAGCTAAAAGATTTTTAGGTTGGCTTAAATATAATGCTACAAACTTGATCAATGAACTAAAAAAAGAATACAAATTGAAGTAAATTAAGAGATCAATTATAAACACCTCCAGTAAAGCACTAACGCGCAACGGAGCAATGGGAATTTTGAAATACTTGACAATATAATATTAAGAAAAAGGAGGTTATTATGAAGGCCATAACTAATTTCACTACCACAAATTTTAAGGCAAGAATTCAATTGATGTTGACTATAATTGGAGTAGTTGGAATTCCTGCAATTATTCTTCCATTTGCATATGATTACAATCCCCTTGCTGTAGCCTATAATCACGACATACCTATTTGGAGATTATCTTGGCCCTTTTTCCTTCCAATATTTATCACTACTGCAATTATCCGCTGGATTATTTTAAAGAAACACTCTAAAGCAGAAATCATGTTATGCTATATTTTAAGTGTAGCAATAATATGCGTAACGTTTTCTGGATATGTAGCAAGAGATGGATGGACGTGGACGGATGATCCTCTATCGCAATTTGCATTTATCGCTCCATTTGTTATTCTACTATTTGGAATTTTCATTGTGCTGAGAAATAGAAAGAAACTCATTCCAAAGCCCAGTGGAGCTATTGTTGTAATGCAAGTCGCATACCTGATCAACTGTGTTTTCTGTTTGATCGGATTCTTTGGTATGTGGCAAATCTCGGCATACTTGTCCTTGGCTACGGCAATTGTCTATTTTGCACAGCTTATTCTATTTCTAGAAAATGATAAGCCAGACAAATTTTTACACATATTGTAGTGCTTGGAATTAAATTACTTATGGTTATATGTCATTTTGTAGCGCTTAATATCGGTATTTGCAAAAACTGGGCAGACAAATATTTATTTCCCGGCATCATTGACGGACAAGTTCATTTTCGTTAACCAGCACTTACGCATAAAGGTTATCTTTATACAGAATCGGTTCGTCATTTTTCGTAACTTCATCACCAGCAATATTGGTTAGCAGCGCTAACGGGCAGAAGGAATACTAAAACTTCGTATGCTTCAAATTCAATTGTTGGCAGCAATTTTTATAGACATCACCATGAAACTTAGCCTTTATCAAGTAGACGCATTTACAGACAAAATATTTGGCGGAAATCCTGCTTGTGTGGTACCATTAGACAATTGGTTAGACGATGACATTTTACTGCAAATTGCAAAAGAAAATGCAGTTGCTGAGACTGCCTTTTTTGTATTTAAAGGAGATAAAATTCATTTACGTTGGTTTACACCTGAAATCGAAATGGACTTATGTGGTCACGCCACCCTTGCAACAGCACATTGCTTAAAAACAATTCTTGACTACAAAAGCGAAAAAATAATTTTTGAAACTTTAAGTGGCGACTTAAATGTTTTAATAGACAAAGGATTTTACAAAATGGACTTCCCCTCAAGAATGCCAACATTTGCTGACTTGCCAGAAACTATTGAAAAATCGTTTAACATCAAACCGAAAGAAATATTTAAATCAAGAGACTACCTTTTAGTCTATGATACTGAAAGTGAAATAAAAAATATCAAAATCGACAGATCTATATTTGATCAGATTAACCTTGACCCAGGTGGGGTAATTGTAACAGCAATTGGCGACAACTGCGATTTCGTTTCAAGATTTTTTACACCGCAAGCATCAATTTTGGAAGACCTAGTTACAGGTTCAGCTCATTGTTCTTTGATTCCATTTTGGGCGAAAAGACTCAACAAAAAAGAATTAACAGCATATCAACTTTCCGAACGACTTGGGAAACTTTATTGTGAAGACAAAGGAGAGCGAGTTATAATTAGCGGAGAAGCAAAAACATATTCAATAGGTCACTTGTGGTTGAAATAAAACAGTTGCCTACAAATCTATTTGCAAAAGAAGATTTGGACCATGTAACATTAACTATGTATATGCATAAACAGTAGATCTGGCTCCACGTTCAATGTTCAGCTTTAGTTCATAACTTCAACAACATATTTCCAAATAAGTATTTGTGCCAGGCTGGACAATTAATGAATTCCCTGCCTTTGCTAATACTTGAACGTTTTACTAAATTCACTTTAAAAGATTATTGCTATAAAATGAAAGAACAGAAATACATTAACCCTTTTTATATTTTTTTTCTGACAATACCTACAGGACTAAGTCAAGGTTTTGTAACAGTGGCATTACCTTATTTACTTATACAGCATGGCTTTACTGTTGCTCAGGCTTCAGCAGTTGTTGCACTTGGCTTTTCAGCTAATGTGTGGCGGTTTTTATGGGGGCCGATTGTAGACATCTCTCTTAGCCTAAAAAAATGGTTTTGGATAAGTTTGGTATTGTGTACTTCATCACTTCTTCTACTTTGCTTCAATTCATTTAATGTTAAAGAACAAGCCTTTATTACGCTAATTGTTTTTGTCTCGCAGGTTGCGGGTACATTTATGTTGCTGCCTGTTAATGGATTTATGGCCAAGTGTATAAAAGAAAATCAAAAAGGCAAAGCGTCAGGCTGGTACCAAGCGGGTAGCCTTGTTGGTGTTGGAGCAGGAGGTGGTGCAGGTTTATGGTTTAGCGCTCATTTTGGAGTGGTAATTGCCGGACTAATATTGTGTGTATCATCTGTCTTATTTTCCTTAGTAGTTTTGCTAATAAAAGATGTGCCTCACGAAAAAGGGAAAACAATTATTAATGAACTGGTATACATAGGTAAAGATATTCTCAGTATGCTGAAAGTACCAGTAGCACTATTAGTGATATTCCTGATTTTATTACCAATTGGTTCAGGGGCAGCAGCAAATTTATGGTCAGCTATTGCAAAAGACTGGAACACAAGTGCAGATACTGTTGCATTGGTTACTGGAATTTTAAGTGGATTCGTAAGTGCTATTGGATGTGTAATAGGCGGCTTTGTAATAGACCGATGGGGAAATTGGATAGCCTATTTAGGCAGTGGTATCTTATGTGCTGTAATCACCTTAGTAATGGCTTTAATGCCATTGGAGCCTTATGTTTATATAGTTGGGGTATTGGCTTATACATTTGGTCTAGGGTTAATTAACGCTGCATTCACATCAGTGATTTTGTTTGCAATTGGAAAAAGAAATGTAGCCACCAAATATTCATTGCTGGCATCCTTAGGGAATTTACCTGTTGTTTATATGACCGTATTTGATGGATGGGCACATGATAAATACAATAGCAAGTATATGTTATTAATGGAAGCTGCAGCAGGGATTTTATTTGTGATTATTTTCTCTATTATTTTAAAGACTTTGAAGAATAAAAATTTAATACCAGTGACAGCGGAGTAATATTAAAAACTTTTTGTCTTGTCGTAAACAAGTTGACTACAGGTAGGCAAAATACTAATACCACTTCTTCGCGAAGCTTTGCTCGTTGGCTGTAGGTAAACAAGACCTCAAAAAAATTAACAGCATGAAAAAATATTTAGCAACAATCCTCTTGGCAATTTTTATGAACATTGCATTTGGACAAACAGAAAAAATAATAAATAAAACTGTTGCAGACAGTTTTGAGATAAATTATAATGCAGACAATTTTGATGCAATATTTTCAAGTTTTTCCACTGAAATGCAAAACGCCTTGCCACTTAACAAAACCAAAGAATTTTTAGCAGGATTGAAAATACAAGCAGGAAATATAACAAAAAGACAATTTATAAAATATGAGCAGACCTACGCTTCATATAAAACAAATTTTGAAAGAGCATTATTTGCAGTTAATATTTCGGTTGACAATAACTCAAAAATTAATGGACTACTTCTAAAGCCCTTCAAAGAAAGTAATTTGCCAAAATTGGTTCGTAACACAACAAAATTAATTTTACCATTTAAAGATGAATGGACAGTAATTTGGGGCGGCGACACAAAAGAGTTAAACTATCACGTTGAAAGTGAAGCTCAAAAAAACGCTTTTGATATTGTAATAACTAACGACAAAGGAAATTCATATAAGACAGACGGAAAAACAAATGAAGATTATTATGCCTTTGGAAAAGACCTCATTGCTCCTTGCGATGGAGAAGTTGTATTGGTAGTTGATGGCGTTAAAGATAATGTGCCAGGAATTTTAAATCCTGTTTACGTTCCAGGAAACACAGTTATTATAAAAACGCAGAACAACGAGTATTTATTTTTTGCTCACTTCAAACAACATACAATTGTTGTTAAACAAGGACAAAAAATAAAACAAGGGCAACTACTAGGACTTTGTGGAAATTCAGGCAATTCATCAGAACCTCATTTACACTTTCACATCCAAAATGTAGAAGATATGAATGCTGCAACAGGCGTAAAGTGTTACTTCGACAACATACAAGTAAATGGACAATCAAAAACGGATTATTCACCAATACAAAAAGATAAGATTAGCAACGAGAAAAAATAACTACAGTCAACACGAACTGTGCTAAATCCAGAGCGGTGGCGTCAATTGATACAAAAATTTGTAATACCTTTATTATTCTGAATTTGTAAAACTGTTTTATTTAAAATTATGCGTGGACAAATGGCAACTTACGGAATCATACTTTTGTATGTAATTCCCGTGTTTATTACTTTGGTACTTTTTGAAAAACTGTACGGCTGGTACTTTAAAAAAGAGCCTTTCAAAATGATGGACATGATTTCAAGTCTGAGTTCGGGCTTGTCTAATTCTGTAAAAGATTCTTTGGGTTTGGTAGTGGTTATTTTAACTTATGGTTACATGGTTGAACATTGGTCTTTGATAAAACTAAAACCCTCAATAGCGCTTTATTTAATTGCCTTTATTACGATTGATTTTTATGGTTATTGCACGCATCGGCTTGCTCATTCCATTAACTTTTTTTGGAACAAGCACGCCATTCACCACAGTAGTGAGGAGTTTAATTTGGCCTGTGCCTTGAGGCAACCAGTCTCACAATTTGTCAATTTATTTACGTTTATTTTATTGCCTGCTGCACTTTTGGGTGTACCTGCTCTAATCGTGGCGACGGTTGCCCCCATTCAGTTTTTTTTACAATTTTGGTACCACACTACGTATATTGGCAAAATGGGTTTTCTCGAAAAAATTATTGTAACACCATCCCATCATCGGGTGCATCATGCTTTAAATCCTGAATATTTAGATAAAAATCACGGACAGATTTTTATCTTTTGGGATAAAATATTTGGTACTTTTCAAAAAGAATTGCTTGAAGTACCCCCCGTTTATGGTATAACCCGCCCAATGCGTACATGGAATCCTATCAAAATTAATTTCATACACCTCTGGTTGATGATACAAGATGCATTCCATACAAAAAATTGGAAGAATAAATTCACGATTTGGTTTAAACCAACAGGCTGGCGACCAGCCGATGTTGTAAACGAATATCCTATTTATAAAATTGACGACCCTTATCATTTTGAAAAATACAACACACCCGCTTCCAATGCTTTGATCACTTGGATTTGCGTGCAATTGGTTGTAACACTTAGTTTTATTTACTATCTATTCGGTCATCTTGCAGACATTGGGAAACCTCATATTTTTTTATATGGTGGCTTTGTATTATTATGTATTTATGCCTACACCGAAGTTATGGACAGAAATCCACAAGCTATTTGGTGGGATATTCTTAAAGCCGTTTTTGGTTGGGCGGTACTGTATAATTTGGGCAATTGGTTTGGGTTGGGACAAACCTATACAATAATAATTGCCGTTTATTTGTTAATTTCAATAGCAATTACAATTTATTTTGTACGAAATGAAACAACACCCAAAGTTTTATTTAGCAGCTAAAGATGAAGACTGAATTAGGCTTTCAATCAACGGAATAACAATTAGGGTAGTCGCCAATATAGTATTGTGGTAATAGTTTGTGGTTGACAACAGTATTAAATAACCATTTATAAAACTCTTTTATCAAACATAGTTCAACAATATTTCTTCAAGGAATCATAGTGTTTATTGGCATTGTGGCATTAGCCATTATAATTCGGTTACCCTTAACCGAAGGAAGAGCCGAACATTTAGATCTATTCAGTATTTACACTGATCCATTTATCTTGTATGGCTATGCAGCAGCAATCCCATTTTTTATTGCACTTTATAAATCATTTAAATTACTCGGATATATTGGTCAAAATAAAGCGTTCTCACTAAAATCGGTGAAGGTTTTAAAAAGTATAAAATATTGTGCAATCATATCAAGCATTTTAATAGTAATGGCTGGTGTTTTCATAAAATTATTTCATAACAAAAATGACGACCCTGCGGGTTTTCTTGCCCTGTGTTTTGTAACTACGCTTGTTTCTATAGTAGTAGCTACTGCCGCGTTAGTATCTGAAAATATCTTGCAAAAAGGGATGGACCTAAAATTCGAGAATGAACAACTATATGAGGAGTCAAAGAAATAATTTAACTTTATACCCGATATAATAGACTGACAAAAATTGAAAAATGTTTTTTATTTGACATCATAAAACAACAATAAAATGTCACAGATTAATCCTCACATAAACTTCAACGGAAATGCTGAAGAAGCATTCACCTTTTATAAATCTGTTTTTGGTGGAGCATTCTCAAAAATTATGCGTTTCAAAGACCTATCAAGTACTGAATTTCCAGTACCAGAAAAAGAAGCAAATAAAATAATGCACATTGCTTTGCCCATTGGTAAAAACATTTTAATGGCAAATGACGTACCCGAAATTATGGGACGAGTAAACGAAAAAGAAAATAGAAGTAAAATTTCAATAAGTGCTGAAACCAAAGAAGAAGCAGACCAATTATTTAATGGCTTATCTGAAGGCGGAGAAATTGAAATGCCAATTGCTGACAGTCCTTGGGGTTCGTATTTTGGAATGTTTAGAGACAAATTTGGAATTGAATGGATGGTGGATTTTGATCCAAAAAACACTGAAAAATTATAAACAACGAACACTACCTTTATATTTAGTACAAGTGGTGTATTGAGGCGTTGTTCCTAACCTATGACATGATTAATTTTTGAGAAATAATATCTGCATGATCGCTCGTGCAATAAAATTGTGTATCGCGTAAGCTTGGATGGTTAAACAGCTCAAGTATTAAATTCTTAAAATCGAATAAATAATTTTAATCAATAGCGTTACCTGACAAGCGAATATAAAAAGCTCTTTAACTAAAACTATAAAACATATGAAAAAGATGAAAACAATTGCCGCCTTCTTTATGTTAACCATATTAACAGCTTGTGGTCCCACCATCTACAAAGCTGCAAACTTTGATAATTCAAAAACTACGATCAAAACATTAGCAATTCTTCCGTTTAATGTTTCCATTGACAGTAAAAGACTTCCTAAAGGAACAACTATTGAAACCTTGAAAGAATCAGAAGAAAAAATAGGCTATAGCATTCAAAGTAATTCTTACACCTGGTTTTTACAAAGACAAAATAATTACAGCACCTCTTTCCAAGACATAGATAAAACCAATGCATTACTAAAAAAAGCAAACATTACTTTTAACAATATTGCATTACAAGATAAAGGCGAACTATGTAAACTATTAGGAGTAGACGGAATAATTTCTGGAAAAGCTGCAATGTCTAGGCCAATGTCAGAGGGAGCAGCAGTTGCTGTAGGATTATTAGTAGGCGCATGGGGTGCCACTAATAAAACATCAACTTCATTAACTATACATGATACAAATGGCGCTTTACTTTGGAAGTATGACTATGAAGCAAGCGGTTCAGTAGGAAGTAGTGCAGAAAATTTAACAAAAGCTTTAATGAAAAATGCTTCTAAAAAATTCCCATATAAAAAATAGTATGGCGTCAAAATAGGCATCAAGTATTTTTATACCAGTGTAGAAAAATAAATAAACATCACAACTTTAATTATTACTACCTAATTATGCATACGAATAACCTGATAGGGATATAATAAATACTTTTATAGCTAAATAATTGAAAGTATAAATTCAATGTTTAGTATTTGTATTAATATTGCGATTTAAGCATCTGTTATTAGAAAAGACTGTTTAATGTATAAAAAAATAAAATGAATATTTATTTTTTATTTTATACAATACTATATATTCCCTAGCTTAAAAACAAGTACCAAAAATAATCCCTTTGCTTAATTGCAAAGGGATTATCCAAAATATTTTATATACTATTTACCAGAATTTAACATACAATGCTAGTAGTATCAGTACAGTAGCCACTATCATAGCAACTACAGAAGGCTTTAATTTAAACATTGACTTGTCTAATTCAAAAGCATTAGGATTAACCTTAGGCCCAGTAAGGCTGATTCCTATCATTACCACCATAGTAAAGAAGAATGCCCAGCCCATGTTAATTAAAAATGGTATTTCGTAAATGCCATCTTTATTTTTAAAAGCGGTGTATAGGATATTTTCATGCCCTAGTAAGGAAACTGCAAAACTGTTAAAGAAGATCGCTAACACAAACCCAGTTATCAGACCAGCAACAGCCGCTGTACCAGTAGTACGTTTCCAGAACATCCCTAAAATAAACATAGCAAAAACGCCAGGGCTAATAAAGCCAGTATATTTTTGAATGAATGTAAATCCACCTTCTCCACCTATACCTAAAATATCTTTCCATTCAAATATTACAGCAAGTACAATAGCTACCAATGCTACCATTCTTCCTACCCAAACCATATTTTTCTCTTCTGTTTCTTTACCCGCTTCAGTATATTCAGCATGCAATTTATCTTCAGTAACTGAATTAATAGCTACAGATTTTTTCCGGAAATACTTAAGGTAGATATCCAAAGTAAATATAGTACCAATACTATTTAATTTACCCGCTAAAGAAGCTACAATTGCAGCAGTAAGCGCAGCAATAGCCAAACCTTTTAATCCAGAAGGTAAAAATCCGAGTATAGCAGAATATGCGCCGTCCATTCCGGTTAATCCTGGCAAATGTCCGTTAGTATGTAACACATAAGCGGCAATACCTGGCAACATAACAATAATGGGCATCATCAGTTTTAAAAATCCTGCAAATAAAATTCCTTTACGTGCAGTTTGCAAATCGGCTCCTAATGCTCTTTGAGTGATATATTGGTTACAACCCCAGTAATTTAAATTTACAATCCATTGGCCAGCAAAATACATAGCTATACCAGGAAGTATTAAATATTTATTTACATCTTCCTGTGAAGAAACACCCTCTACTGGTTTTTTTAATATCATATGAAAATGATCTGGAGCTTGAGCCATCAATGTTTTAAACCCTGCCAACGCATCTCTTCCCAAACCAAATTTTTCGCTAACAATAGTTAGTGCAAAATAAATAGTAGCAAATCCACCAATGATTAATACGGCTACTTGTATTACGTCGGTATATCCAATTACTTTCATGCCGCCCAATGTAATGATCAATGCAAATACTGCCAATGCTACCATTACGGCATGTAAATATTCTGGTCCTATTAATCCGCTAATGGCTACGGCACCTAAATATAAAATGGAAGTAAGATTTACAAACACGTATAAGAACAACCAAAAGATGGCCATTATTAATGATACCGTTTCGTTATAACGAGTTTTTAAAAACTGCGGCATCGTGTAAATCTTATTCTTAAGATAAATAGGAATAAACCAAACCGCAATAATGATTAATGCTAATGCAGCAATCCATTCGTAAGCGGCTACTGCCACACCCACAAAATAACCATTGCCACTCATTCCAATAAATTGCTCTGCCGAAATATTAGATGCAATTAAAGAAGCGCCAATCGCCCACCAGGTAAGTGACCCTTCGGCTAAAAAATAATCATGAGAGGCAGTAATTGAAGCCTTCTTTTTTTTATTGTACACCCAGTAACCATAACCGGCCACTAGAATAAAATAGATCACAAAGATCAGTATGTCTAAAGATGATAATCCATTCATAAGCAAATTGCTGTTTTATTATTAATAAATATTATTTTCCGTTTATTTTGAAAGATACATCATTCCACCTCAACTCATTTTTCAAATGATGGAGGGTAGTATCTTTATTAATAAGAATAAATTCAATGCCTGCAATAGCTGCAAAATCTTCCATATTTTCTGCAGTCAAATTTTGACTATATCCTGTATGATGTGCGCCACCAGCATAAATCCATGCAGCACATCCTATTTGCATAGTAGGATGTGGCTTCCACAATACCCTTGCTACAGGAAGTTTAGGTAAATCGTGTTTGGCTTTCACTGCATCAACAGTATTTACCAATAACCTAAAGCGATTGCCCATATCCATCAATGATGCATTAAGTGCAGCGCCTGCGCCAACATTAAAAACCAAACGAACTGGATCTGCTTTACCACCAATACCTAAAGGATGTATTTCGCAACTTGGTTTTCCGTTGGCAATACTTGGACAAATTTCTAGCATATGACTTCCCAATACTAATTCATTACCAGGTTCAAAATGATAAGTATAATCTTCCATAAAAGAATTACCCCCAGGTAATCCATGTCCCATTACTTTCATTGCTCTTACTAAGGCAACAGTTTTCCAATCGCCTTCGCCTGCAAAACCATATCCATCTGCCATTAAACGTTGTGCAGCAATGCCGGGCAATTGTTGTAACCCATGTAGGTCTTCAAACGTATCTGTAAAGCCTTTAAAATTTCCTTCTTCTAAAAATTTACGAATGCCCAATTCTATTTTGGCAGCATCGCGTAAACTTTGGTGTTGCGCATTTCCTTTTTTTAATGAGGGCATTAATTTATATAACTCAGCATATTCATCACATAATTTTGTAATAGCTGTTTCTTTTATACCTCCTATCACTCCTGTTAAATCGCCAATTCCATAGGTATTTATACTATATCCAAATTTTAATTCCGCTTCCACTTTATCGCCATCGGTTACCGCTACATATCGCATGTTATCACCAAAGCGTACAAATTTGGCGCCTTGCCAATCGTTCCATCCTAAAGCTGATCTTGTCCAACCTGCAATTTGTGCAACCACATTTTTATCTTGCCAGTGGCCAACCACTACTTTTCTTTCCATACGCATACGACTCATCATAAATCCAAACTCACGGTCGCCATGAGCCGATTGATTTAAATTCATAAAATCCATATCAATCGCACCCCAAGGAATATCACGGTTGAATTGTGTATGCAAATGCAATAAAGGTTTTTGTAAAATCTTCAACCCATTGATCCACATTTTTGCAGGAGAAAAAGTGTGCATCCATGTAATGATGCCAATACAGTTTTTATTACTGTTAGCATCAATTACCAAATTGTAAATTTCTTCGGTGGATTTTAAAATGGGTTTAAAAATAATTTTTACAGGTATGCTTTGGGCATCGTTCAAAGATTTTGCCAAAATTGTAGCATGCTTTGCTACCTGTTTTAAAGTTTCTTCGCCATATAAATTTTGGCTGCCAGTGGCAAACCATACTTCTAATGCTTTTGTATTAATACTACTTTTCATTAATTGCTTTTACTTATTTAGTTAAGAGTTCTATATCTTTTACTTGTGTAGGAAACCATACGGTCATTTCGCCTTTACCTCTATTGGCCCAACTATAATAAGGGATGGCGGTAAGTATTTGTTTTTGTGTGGCAATGTTTTCGTTATTACTGATAACTACAACAGGCACTTCGGCTTTTAAAGTCATAATACCGTTAAGCATATTTGGTTTAAACTCACTAGTAAAACTGGCATTTGTAGGGATAATAATATTACTGGTCTTACCATTATTATCTGCCCATTCGGCACAATACATGATAGGCCCTCGTTGTAATGCTACTTTACCAATATCGTTGCCTATTTTTTCATTGGCCACCACTCTTCTTA
>Ga0194056_10001363_pt1 | contig 13353 bp, 11 predicted proteins | sample SepL4413m_MetaG_FD_155458 | JGI IMG/M metagenome (GOLD analysis project Ga0194056, IMG submission 155458) | Anoxic zone freshwater microbial communities from boreal shield lake in IISD Experimental Lakes Area, Ontario, Canada - Sep2016-L442-13m | ecosystem: Environmental > Aquatic > Freshwater...
TTGATGCCAGCATCAATCGCGTGGCGGCGTATGTTATCGGGCTGCGTGCGACGCGCAAGGCGATCCTGTTTGCCCTTCTCGATCCTGTGGCGAGTCTCGCCAAACTGGAACGTAAAGGTGACAACGCCAGCCGACTGGGCTTGATGGAGGAGATGAAGACCCTGCCGTTCGGGGCCGTTTGGGATTGGCTCTGCCTCAGCAAGGACGTGCCCGTTGGGCCGTCCTGGCTGGAAGAGGTTGGCCAGTATGAGCGGGATGTGCTGGCAAAACGGGGATAGAATCAAATTTCCCCGAGGTGGCGTTCGACGTCCCCGGCGAACGCATTAACCTTTCAAAGGTCCCTATACTGGCCCTGCAGCCGCCGAGACGTCGGCTGCCGCCTGTTATCTCAGGCCCAGGCTTCCTCGATGATGTCGCCCTGCAGGCCGACAATGACGTACTTGATCGGGACCTTGCGGGTGGCCTGAGCGGCGCCTTGTTTGGCAAGGGCCAGAAGGCCGCGGCAGCAGGGAACCTGCATGATCATCACCGTCAGGGTGTTGATCTTGGCATCATCAATCCAGGACTTGATTTTTTCCACATACTCTTCCTGCTCCGAGTCCAGTTTCGGACAGGCAATGGCGATGGATTTCCCTTTAAGATAGGCACTGTGATAGCTGCCGAGGGCATAGGCCACGCAATCGGCTGTCAACACCACGTCCGCCCCTTGATAATAAGGGGCCATGGGATTGATAAGATGCAATTGAATCGGCCATTGGGCCAATTGTGACTTCACCGCCGCTTCCGGGCCGGCTGGTGCGGTTGAATCGTCGCGTTTAAACGCCATTGTCTGACTTCCGGGACATCCACATGTGCTCATAATCGTTCTCCTTTTTCCGGGGATTAGCCCTTTTCTAGTTTTTCCACCATGCCAAGATAATAGCTGGCCTTGGCGCCAAATTGTTCGTCCACAGTGTTGAACTTTGAGAAGAGCTGCCCCACCTCGGAATCCGTCAATTCGCGATTCATCCAGGGATAGAGGATTTCGTCTTCCTTGCGGATATGCTCCTTGAGAAGGGTGCCATAAGCGGTGAGCTGCTCTATGATTACGGCGGTATGGCCTTGATCAAGGGCGGCCAGCGCGGTGCGGACATGATTGCGGCCGATCTCATGTTCCTTGTACATCACCGCGAGAATGTCGGATCCGGCATCAAAATACTTGAACAGGATATCCTCTTCCTTGGCGTGATGAAATTTATCGGCATATTGTCGGATGAAATCAATCACCTCGATAATGGTTTGGCGGGTAGCGACATCGAGCCCCTGCTGGATCCGGCCGGCCAGAGCGGGCAGTTGGGCCAGAACACGCTTGATGTTGGTGTGTTCGGCCACCAGTGCCTGAAGGGGAGGGGAGAGTTTCTGTGCACCGGTAATCGGGGCTTTGCGTTCAGTTCTGGGAAGTTCCATGCCACGGCCGGGGAAAATGACCGCCGCGATGCCGGCGAAGAGGGACTGCTCTTGAGCTTCGGTCAGGTTGTGGATGCTGACCACATCTTTGATGAGGCAGGTCCCCACGCTACAGGTCACGCAGCCGATCCCCGCTTTAGCCAGAACGTTGCCGACGCCAGGATAGGCATCAATCACATCCTTGATGAACAGCCCGATGACATCATTCATGTTTTCAGGCTTTATCTTAAAATTTGTTATCATTGATCCGAACCTTTCTCTCGTTTGATGGGACCATGATCGCAGAGAAGCGGAAAAGGGACCTTGATGAGGATCAAGAATTTGGAAAACAGCAGGGAGGGTTGTTGGTTGTCAAGTTGCTGAGTTGTTGAGAGAGGAGCGAAGCACAGGTGGCAGCCGACGTCCCGGCGGCTGCAGGCCCATAAGGTTCCCTGCAATGGTCAATGCGTTCGCCGGGGACGTCGAACGCCACCTTGAGCGGATGCGCTTATTCTGGATTCTGACTCCTGAACAACCCAACAACTCAGCAGCTTAACAACTATCTTTCTGGCTGCGATGCGACTGCATATGTTCCATGGCGAGGATGGTCTTGCTGGCGGCGGCGCGTGGGAGAGCCGCAAGGCTTGTGCAGGAGTGGTATTTGTGCAGGAAATTATTCAGATGTTCGTCGTCCCATCCAAGGGCCTGTTGCAGATGCTTGATGTAGAGTTTCTGTCTGAGCGTCAGGCCATCTGGATTGACAGTGTAATGTCGACTACGGACCAGGTAGCGCATAAGCTGGCGGAAAGAATCGTCCGTCAAATCCTTGGCCGAGTCCACGCCAGCCTCCCGTCGCAGGATTGCCCGGTATTCCTCATCGGAAAGGCCCAGTTCCTTCTTTACAATGTGGATCAATGCCAGTTTTTTGTGGTCCATGGTATCTGCTTAAGCGCTTAAGTAATGGTGTTTCGGGATGCCAGACAATCACTGAGTGCCTTTTCCCAATGGGGCATAGGCGTGCCGAAAGTCTTGGCGAATTTGTCGCAGTTTAGTGCCGTGTACAGTGGTCGATGTGCCGGGGTGGGATAGTCGGCGGTGGTGATGGGAATGACGGGTATGTCGGCTGGAGTGAAGGCGCGGGCAAAGCCGTGCCAGGAGGTTTGTCCGGCGCAGACACAGTGATAGAGGCCATTGATTTCTTTCAGGTTGAAGGTTCCGTCCTCAGCCCGGACTTTCTTGAGGGCAAGGGCCGTGGCGTCGGCAATCGGCCGGCACCAGGTGGGACACCCGATCTGGTCGCTTACCACGCGCAAGGTTTTGCCTTCACTGGCCAGGCGGCGCATGGTCAGCAGGAAATTCTTGCCCCGCATACCGTAAACCCAGGCGAGCCGGAAAATGAGGTGGGGTACGCCGGAGTCCTTGATGGCGAGATCGCCTGCCAGCTTGGTGGCCCCGTAGACGTTGAGGGGATGTGTTGGATCGGTTTCAATGTATGGCTGTTGCTTGGTGCCATCAAAGACAAAGTCGGTGGAGTAATGGATCAGGCCTGCACCTAGCTTACTGGCTTCCTCTGCAAGAATCGCCGGGGCCTCGGCATTGAGTTTACGGCAAAGATCCGGCTCTGATTCGGCCTTGTCGACGGCCGTATAGGCGGCGGCATTGACAATCAAATGGGGCTTCTTCTCGCGGACGACACGGACGATGGAGTCGGGATTTGAGAAATCGATGGCGGGGTAGCAGACGGCAGTAACATGCCCCAATGGGGCCAGTGCCCGTTGCAATTCAAACCCCACCTGCCCGTCATTGCCAATTAAAAGAATGCTTTTCATATGTCCTCTCAGATTCAGCAAACTTTGCGAAAAAAGATTAACCACCCGCTTCGCTGGAGTTCACGGAGATACGGAGAATTCCTAATTCAAATTCAACCTTCTCTCTGTCCTCCCACGAATACGTTTCACGAATTTCTCATAGGGCAAAGACTATAAAGATGCTCGATTTGGGCTCAATTAAAAGCTAATGCCCTATGATAAATTCGTGAAACATTGGTTCTTGAGGGAAAGCCGAGATCGCTGCTGATATATGTTTACTCCCCTCCGTGATCTCCAGCGAAGCGGGTGGTAAATTCTTTTTCATTTTCCTTCTTTGTATCTGCGGATCAGTTCATTGGTTGAGGAATCGTGGGTTACCGTTGGTTCTGCGGATTGCAGTTCGGGGAGGATCTTGTTGGCCAGGACCTTGCCGAGTTGGACGCCCCATTGGTCGAATGAGAAAACGTTCCAGATTACGCCCTGAACGAAAATTTTGTGCTCATAGAGGGCAATGAGTGAGCCTAAAATTCGGGGGGTCAGTTTCTCCGCCAGAATGGTGTTGGTTGGCCGGTTCCCCGTAAAGACCTTAAATGGGACCAGTTTTTTGGGGGTGCCTTCAGCGATGACTTCGGCCTCGGTCTTGCCGAACGCCAACGCTTCCGTTTGGGCGAAGAAGTTGGCCATGAACTTGTCGTGATGATCACCAATGGGATTATGGCTTTTGCTGAACCCGATGAAATCGCAGGGGATCAGTTTTGTGCCCTGATGGATCAACTGATAGAAGGCGTGCTGACCATTGGTGCCTGGCTCGCCCCAGATGACGGGCCCCGTCTGCCATTGCACCGGCTTGCCCTGCTTGTCACAGCCTTTGCCGTTGCTTTCCATGTCCGCCTGCTGGAAATAGGCGGCGAACCGGTGCAGATACTGGTCGTAAGGGAGGATGGCATGGGTTTCGGCACCAAGAAAATTATTATACCAGAAGCCGAGCATGGCCAGCAGCACGGGGGCATTCTGCTCCAGGGGGGCCTCGATGAAATGCCGGTCCATGGCGTGGTAACCCTCGAGGAACTCAATGAACCTCTCCGGACCAATGGCCAGCATGACGGGCAGGCCGATGGCTGAGCAGAGGGAATAGCGGCCACCAACCCAATCCCAGAAGCCGAACATGTTGGCGGTATCGATGCCAAAGGCGCTCACTTCCTTGGCGGCCGTTGAGAGGGCTACAAAATGACGGGCCACGGCGGCGGGCTCCTTGAGCGACTTCAGGCACCAGCCCCGGGCCGTTTCGGCGTTGGTCATGGTCTCCTGAGTGGTAAAAGTCTTGGAGGCGACAATGAAGAGTGTCTCTTCCGGATTCAGGTCCCGCGTACATTCCGCAAAATGCGTGGCATCCACGTTGGAGATAAAGCGGAGTGTGAGGTTGCGGTCTGAGTAGGCCTTCAAGGCTTCATAGGCCATCACTGGGCCGAGATCCGAGCCGCCGATGCCGATGTTGACGATGGTGCGGATGGGTTTGCCCGTGTAACCCAGCCATTCCCCGGCGCGGACCTTGCGGGAAAAAGCGGTCATCTTGTCGAGAACGGCGTTCACCTCGGGCATGACATCCTTGCGGTCCACCAGAATGGGGGTATTGGAGCGGTTCCGCAGGGCGATATGCAGGACGGAGCGGTTCTCTGTCTGATTGATTTTCTTGCCGGTGAACATATCCTGTGCGGCCTCATGGATGCGGCAGGCGCGGGCGAGGTCGAGCAGAAGTTTCAGGGTTTCGTCGGTGATGCGGTTTTTGGAGTAATCAAGATAGAGCCCGCAAGTTTCCATGGCGAAGCGCTTGCCTCGGGCGGGATCATCACGGAACAAGTCGCGAAGTTGGGTGGTTTTGATGAGATCGGCGCTTTTTTTCAAAGCCTTCCACTCAGGTCGTTTATTCAAGCGTACAGTTCTGGCCATAAGGTGTTCTCCAAGTAAGTATTTGAAGTAAATAACGGAAAGAGGTGACGAAAGAAAGATTTTTGGTTAAAGGAGCATCATGCGTCGTCTATTTGACTATCGTTCGGTACCACGCGAAAAACGGACTCATATCCTTGCTGCGATGTTATTCGGCTCTGTTCTCAGTTATCTGTTAATCGTGCGTTTTGGTGTGACCGTCGGTGAAGTCGAAGGCGACAGTATGCTGCCGACGCTCAAGGACGGGGAGCGTTATCTGATCAACAGGATGGTTTTCCGCCTCCGTGAGTTGCAGCCCGGTGACATCGTAGAGATCAACATGCCCGGTCTGGATGACTATTCTGTAAAGCGGATCATTGCTTTGCCAGGGGATGTGGTTCAAATCAGGGGTGGACGCGTCTATGTGAATGGCAGGGAACGCCCGGAACCCTATCTCCCGTCGGGTGTATTTACGGAAGGGCGGGCGCTGGGGAGTCGCGCTTACCTGGTACCAGATAACGCTTATTTTGTGCTCGGAGATAACCGGTCTATCAGTGCGGACAGCCGGACTTTTGGGGCGGTAGAGCGTGACCGCCTCGTTGGACGTCTATGGATGAGGTAAAGGTCCGAGTTGGGGGCAAGTAATCGTTGTTCAGTGCTGAAATAAAAATGTTAAAATTTTAACGTTAAATATTTGACAAACGCGATCCAGATACGCTAATTATTCGCGGATTCTGTCGAACTGACGGTTTTTAGCCTATCATAGTCTGGTGAACTAAATACCAGTTTGCACGAATTATGTCATAAAAAGGGAATAATTATGAGTATACCAATGGAACAGCTGCTTGAACTTCGCCGGAAAGCCGAAAATCGGCTCCAAAAGGAGAAGTTGAGCTCAAAAATGCGGATTACGGTGGGCTCGGCAACCTGTGAAAATGCCGCCGGTGCCAATGAGGTTTTTAAACGGGTTGAGGAATTGATCAGGCAGCACAACGTGAAGGATGTCTCCCTGAGCCGTGTGGGGTGCACCGGCCGGTGCGACATGGAGCCGGTGATGACCGTCTTTGCCAAGGACGCTGAACCCGTCAAATATATCGCCATGAATCCCGACAAGGCCGGGAAGTTTTTTGAGTCGCATATCCTCAAAGGGGTGCCGGTTCAAGCCCTTTTGATGCCGCACAAGAAAAAGGAGGTTGGAGCCTTCTCTGAGGAGAAGCTTTGGGCCGGTTCACGGCTGGCGGATCGATTTTCTCCTGTGTTCGACGATGTGGATTTCTTCGGCAAGCAGATGCGCGTGACGCTGAGAAACTGCGGGGTTATTGATCCCGAAAGCCTGGACGAGTACCTTGTTGTCCGGGGCTATCAGGCTGCGGTTAAGGTGTTGACGGAAATGAAGCCGCAGGATGTCGTCAATTCCATCACCAAGTCCGGCCTGCGCGGGCGTGGCGGCGGTGGCTTTCCCACCGGAGTGAAGTGGAACTTCGCCTCGGTCCAGAAAAGTGAGGAAAAATACATCATTTGTAACGCCGACGAGGGAGATCCCGGCGCCTTTATGGATCGCAGCACTATTGAGGGAGACCCCCATACCATCATCGAGGGAATGATCATTGGCGGTTTTGCGATCGGCGCCAAACAGGGCTATGTATACATCCGGGCGGAGTACCCCCTTGCCATCAAACGATTGGAAATTGCCATTGAGGCGGCCCGGAAGGCGGGTTTTCTCGGTAAAAATATCTTCGGCACCGATTGGGATTTCGACATTGAGATCCGGTTGGGCGCGGGCGCCTTCGTTTGCGGTGAAGAAACCGCGCTGATCAGGTCCATCGAGGGAGAGCGGGGCATGCCCCGGCCGCGTCCCCCGTACCCGGCGGTTCGCGGACTATGGGGAAAGCCCACGGTGATCAACAATGTCGAGACTTTTGCCAACATTCCCGTGGTGATTCTGGATGGGCCCGAGTGGTTCGCCTCGATCGGCACCGACAAGAGCAAGGGCACGAAGGTGTTCGCTTTGGCGGGAAAAGTTTGCAACACCGGCCTGGTTGAAGTCCCCATGGGCACCACGCTTCGAGAAGTTGTATACGGGGTCGGCGGTGGCATCCGGGATGGCAAGAAATTCAAGGCGGTCCAGACCGGCGGTCCGGCCGGTGGCTGTCTTCCGGATTCGTGCCTTGATACTCCGGTAGATTATGAATCGCTCACGGCGGCCGGTTCCATGATGGGCAGTGGTGGCATGATCGTGATCGACGAAGACTCCTGTATGGTGGACATGGCACGGTTTTTCCTGGATTTCACCCAGGATGAATCCTGTGGCAAGTGTACACCCTGCCGGGAGGGAACCAAGCGCATGCTGGAGATTCTGCAGCGCATTGTGGAAGGCAAGGGGGTGGAGGGCGACATTGAGAAGCTCCTCCGTCTGGGCGACACGATCAAGCGGACCTCCTTGTGCGGCTTGGGGCAGGCGTCGCCAAACCCTGTGATCAGCACCATCAAGCATTTCCGGGCGGAATACGAAGCTCACATCCGTGAAAAGCGCTGTCCGGCAGGTGTCTGTACGCATCTCCTGACCTACACCATCATTCCCGAGAAGTGTATCGGGTGTGGGGCATGTAAGCGCAAGTGTCCGGTGAACTGCATAAGTGGTAAACCGAAGGAGGTTCATGTGATTGATGCCTCCCGGTGTATCCGGTGCGGGCAGTGTTTCTCGGCATGTAAATTTGACGCAGTGAAGAGGAAATAGTCATGACAACAGAAAAAAAAGTTACCCTTTGGATTGATGGCGTCAAGGTGACGGTGCCTGAGAAAAGCACCGTTCTCCAGGCGGCCCGATCCATCAATATCGATGTGCCCAGTCTTTGTTATCATCCGGACCTGAGCGTTTTGGGTGCCTGTCGTGTCTGCCTGGTTGAGGTGGAGGGGCAGCGAAATCCGGTGGCCTCCTGTTCCTATCCGGTAGCCGAAGGAATGAAAGTTAAGACCTCCTCCACGCTGTTGCGCCGGTTGCGCCGCGACGTGGTGGAACTGATCCTTGACAACCACCCGATGGATTGCCAGACCTGCGTGCGGAATGGAACGTGTGAATTGCAGAAGCTGGCCTACGACCTCGGTGTACGCGAGCGGCTTTTCCAGGGCGAACGCAAGCATTTCGAGGAGGATAAATCCTCGCCGGTTCACCGCACACCGGATAAGTGCATCTTGTGCGGGCGTTGCGTGCGCGTCTGCGGGGAAGTTCAGGGAGTTCATAATCTGGGGGTTCAGAACCGCGGCTTCCACAACGTGGTGGCGCCGGCCCATGAGTGCAACATGATTGACTCGGTCTGCATTCATTGCGGACAGTGTGTCAACGTCTGCCCGACGGCCGCCTTCACCGAGCAGGATGCGACCGAATCGGTGTTTGAAGCCTTATCCAATCCCGACCTGCATGTCGTGGTTCACACCGCTCCGGCGATCCGGGCCACCGTGGGAGAAGGGTTCGGCTTCAGGCCGGGAACCCCGGTGACGGGAAAACTGGTGACGGCACTACGTCGCGCCGGGTTCCATAAGGTGTTTGACACCAACTTCGGGGCCGACCTGACCATTATTGAAGAATCCGCTGAATTCATAAGTCGGGTTCAGAAAAAAGAGCGGCTGCCGTTGATCACCTCCTGTTCACCTGGCTGGGTAAACTTCATGGAGCGTTTCTATCCTGAACTGATCCCGCTGACCTCCACCTGTAAGTCGCCCATGAGCATGCTTTCAACCCTGCTGAAGACCTATTATGCGCAGCAGATGGGGATTGACCCGAAGAATATCTTCGTGGTGGCGGTGATGCCTTGCACGGCAAAAAAGTTTGAGGCCAGCAGGCCGGCGCATATGGCGCCCTGGGGTAAGCCCTACACGGATGCGGTGCTGACTACGCGCGAGTTGATCTGGATGCTGAAATGCCTCGGAGTGGATTTCCACAATGTGGAGGACGGGATGTTTGACTCTCCGTTGGGCGTCTCCTCCGGTGCCGCCGATATTTTCGGCGCCACGGGAGGTGTGATGGAGGCGGCGCTTCGTACGGCATACGAGAAGATCACCGGCAAGGAGCTTGAAACCCTGGAGTTCGAGGAGGTTCGCGGGGTTGAAGGAGTCAAGGAGACCTCGGTGGAGATCAATGGCTTGACGATCAACATCGGGGTGGCCAACGGGCTGCAGAATGCCAAGAATATTCTGGATCGTGTGGTGAGTGGCGAGAAAGAGTACCACATCATCGAGATCATGGCCTGCCCGGGCGGGTGTGTTGCGGGAGGCGGGCAGCCGTATCCGCCGGACGGGATGCATGTGCTGGACCCCGAACTGGCCCGCTTGCGGGCAAGGGCGCTCTATTCGATCGATGGGAGCAAGTCCCTGCGGAAGTCGCATGAGAACCCGGCGATTGAGCTGCTGTATGAGAATTTCCTGGGGGCGCCCAACAGTCATCTCTGCCATGAATTGTTGCATACCCACTATGAACCCAAGTATCCAAGAGGTGTGAAATGAAGTCGGAATTGTTGAAAAAAGAACAGGATAAGGCCCGGGCGGTTTTTCCTGAAAAGGTCGTCAGGTATATCGAGGAATGCTCGGCAAAGAAAAATCCGGATAGTCACCTGATCTCTGTCCTGCACAAGGTTCAGGATCACTTTGGTTTTCTGGCCCGGGAACACATGGATGCCGTGTCCGTGCTCATGCAGATCCCCTCAACCAAGGTGACAGGGGTGGCTAGTTTCTATCATTTCTTCAACTTCACGCCCCGGGGCAAGCACCGGATTTCCCTTTGTATGGGTACGGCGTGTTTTGTGAAGGGTGCGGGGCTTGTGATGAACAAGCTGAAAGACCTGCTGGGGATTGATGTAGGGCAGACGACGACGGATGCCTTGTTTTCGATCGACGTGGCCCGCTGTGTGGGGGCCTGTGCGTTGGCGCCGGTGATGATTGTGGATGAAAAGGTCTATGCCGGGGTCAAGCCTGAACAGGTAGCCAAGATCCTGGCAGAATACGGCTTCGACCCCAAAAAGGCCAAAGCGTAAGCGGGCGCCATGCTTTACGCTGTTCTGCGAGAAATCAGGAGATACACGCTCTTGGTCTCCTCCTTGGAGGGGTCAGGGGTGGGTTCTTTTTGCCGGTGATTTGACAGTCGCTCACGGTTCAGGTAATGTATTCCGGTGCTGGTGAGTTATTGTTAGTCCCCGCTGGCGATCCCCCCTGAAAGTAAATAAGCAAATATGTATCGACCTGACCTGATTCGTAATGTCGCCATTGTAGCACACGTTGACCATGGCAAGACCACTCTTGTGGATAAACTGTTCCAGCAAAGCGGCATGTTCCGCAACAACCAGGCGGTCGCCGAGCGACTGATGGACTCCATGGATCTCGAACGTGAACGGGGCATCACGATTGCCTCCAAAAACGGGTCCTTCCAGTACGGCGAACACACCATCAACATCATTGACACCCCGGGCCATGCGGATTTCGGGGGCCAGGTTGAGCGCGTGCTGCAGATGGCCGACGGGGCGCTGCTGCTGGTGGATGCCCAGGAGGGGCCTATGCCACAGACATTCTTCGTGTTGAAGAAGGTGCTCGCGCGGAATATCCCCGTGATCGTGGTTGTGAACAAAATAGACAAGCCGGCCGCGCGGATTGATTGGGTGGTTAATCATGTGTTCGACCTGTTTGTAAAGTTGAATGCCCATGATAAGGCGCTGGATTTCCATACGCTGTATGCTTCTGCAACCGGGGGCTTTGCTTCGGCGGATCCGCATAAGCAGGGAACAGATATGCGGCCCATCCTCGATGCGATCATCAAGTATATTCCCATGCCCGGCGGCGATCTTGAGGCGCCCCTCCAGCTGCAGGTCTGCTCCATTGACCATTCACCATTTATGGGCCGGTTGGGGATTGGTAAAATCACGCAAGGCTCCATCACGGTTGGCATGCCGGTCGTGGTGGCCAATATGACCGGCAAGCTGGTTTCCACGCGTATCACCAAGCTGTATCGATTCAACTGCAATCAGAAAGTCGAGACCGAGCAGGCGGGGCTGGGTGAGGTTGTCGCCGTAGCCGGGTTGGATACGGTAGCCATCGGCGATACCTATACGGATCCAGAGTGTCCCGCGCCGGTCGCTTCGATTCCGGTAGATCCGCCCACACTCTCCATGAATTTCATTCCCAACAACTCGCCTTTTGCCGGCACCGAGGGGACGTTTGTCACCTCGATTCACGTTGCCGACCGTCTGAAGCGGGAAGCCTTGTACGATGTGGCCTTGGAGGTCGAGGTGCTTGCCGACGGGTCCGGGCACAAGGTTTCCGGGCGTGGCGAACTGCATTTGTCCATCCTCATTGAGAAGATGCGGCGTGAAGGCTATGAATTCCAGGTGAGTTGTCCCAGTGTCATTTACCACCAGGAGGACGGCAAGATACTCGAGCCCTACGAGGAGCTTACCATTGATGTGGCCGAACAATACATGGGGACGGTGATCGAGAAGCTCGGGGCGCGCAAGGGTATCATGCTTGAGATGGAGAAGGGGACCGGCATGAACCGGCTTAAGTACCGGATTCCCACGCGGGGCCTGCTGGGGTTCAAGTCTGAGTTCATGTCGGATACAAAAGGGATGGGGGTATTGACTTATATTTTCCTTGAATACGGACCTTTTGCGGGGGAGATGCGCAAGCGGCGAAACGGAGTTTTGATCTCCATGGATACCTGTTCCACCGTCTCCTTCGCACTTTTCAACCTGCAGAAGCGTGGCAAGATATTCATGGGACCGGGGATACGGGTCCAAAAAGGACAGATTGTCGGGGAACATTGCCGGGATAATGACTTGACGGTCAATCCGGCCAAAGGGAAGCAACTCACCAACATGCGTGCGGCCGGTTCGGATGAGAATATCATTCTCACTCCGCCGACACTGATGAGCCTGGAAGATTGCATTGCCTACATCAACGAAGATGAACTCGTTGAGGTCACCCCCAAGAGCGTCCGGTTGCGGAAAGATCCCAGAGTCCGTAAAGCCGTCAAGGCTCAGGAGGATTGACGGTAATTGTAAATAAATTGTTAAAAAGGGAGCTTGAGTTTTTTTGGCAGGATCTTCATAGTAATAAGTCAATCACTCAAATGCGGTCTGAGTGGGCCGTGAGGGGGGGCGTGTGAGTTATTACAAAATATTAGGCCTGCAGGATGAGCCGTTTTCTACGAGCCCAGACCCCTCCTATTTTTTTCAGTCCGCGCAACATAAGTCGGCCCTCACGCGCCTGCGTATAGCGCTCAACCTCAAGCGCGGCCTGAGCATCATTGTGGGCGACCCTGGAACCGGAAAGACAACCCTGAGTCGAAAGTTGTCGCAAGTCCTTAGCAATGATGAGGATGTGAATTTCTCGATGATTCTGAATCCGTATTTCAGAACGCAAAAACAGTTTTTAACACGGTTGGTTTCGATTCTCCATGCGCCTATCGATCCAAAAAAAACGTCCGGGCTGGATTGCATCGAGGCGGTGGAGCAATTCCTTTACAAGACCGGCGTTCAGGAAAAAAAACGTGTTGTTTTGCTGATTGATGAGGCCCAGCTTTTACCGCCATATGTGCTCGAAATCCTGCGCATTCTATTAAACTACGAGACAAATGAGTTCAAAATCCTCCAGTTGGTGCTGGTGGGGCAGATGGAGTTGGTGCCGGTGTTGAGTAAGATGCCGAATTTCTGGGATCGTATTGCCTTGAAATGCGTGATTAACCCCCTGAATTTTGATGAGGCTAAAGAGTTGATCAACTACAGGCTGATGCAAGCCGGCTATCATGGAACCGGGCTGTTCCGGGATGATGCCATTCGCTTGATTCATGCGCATACCCGGGGCTATCCGCGGCAAATGTCCATTCTCTGCCACAATCTTTTAGAGATGCTTGTGATGAGAGAACGGTCCGTTATTGATGAGGGTTTGGTGCGGGAGGTAGTGGCCGAAGAACTCCGCCCTATTTCTGGAGTTGTCGAACCGGTGCCGATTGTGTACTAATTATCGACCTTTATGAGGATACTAATCAAAAGATGACACCAGAGGAAAAACTTCTGGCATTGATCCAGCAGGATAAGCGGCCGGCCGTCTCCGCTACGCCGCAGGAGAAGTTGTTAGCGCTTATTGAGCAGGATAAACGGAACCCGGCGCCTGCCGTTCCGGTGCCGCCTGTCGTAGTGGCCTCTCCCGCCTCTCC
>Ga0194056_10001365_pt1 | contig 13350 bp, 11 predicted proteins | sample SepL4413m_MetaG_FD_155458 | JGI IMG/M metagenome (GOLD analysis project Ga0194056, IMG submission 155458) | Anoxic zone freshwater microbial communities from boreal shield lake in IISD Experimental Lakes Area, Ontario, Canada - Sep2016-L442-13m | ecosystem: Environmental > Aquatic > Freshwater...
GTTTAATACTGCTGGCTTTGGATTCCATGGTACAGTTGATGGAGGCTCCGGTGACGCCGGTATTTATAAAGATGATCTGCTGCTGCTGTTGATTTTCTGAAACCTGTGATACTGTTCCGGATACTTGCAATACCTGATTGATATAAGCTGTTTTTGCCTTGGCCGAATCAGTGATAAAAGTTTGATATAATTTTTCTGCGGTGATGTCGATGGCATGTGCATTTTTAATATCCTTATGGGGCTTATTCCACATCCACAGGCCAAGGCCTACTGCGGCAAGCACCAATGCGACGACACTGATCCGGATTATTTTTTTTGTACTTGTTGCCATAGTTTCTTCTGATTACAAAACGATTAAATAGCCCAAAAGGTTGCTAATATGCCTGATAAATTATCGTTAATTTCCTGATACGATGAAATTCTCAACCGGTATCCGGTTGCTGATGCTTTTGGCCAAGGTCATTTCATCGGCATATTCCAGTTCTCCGCCAAAAGCAATGCCCCGCGCAATGGTGGTGATCTTTACCGGGAATGATTTTAGTTTTCTGCTGATATAATAAATGGTGGTGTCGCCCTGGATATTCGGACTCAAGGCAAAAATGATCTCTTCTGTTTTTTCTTTTTCAACACGGCTGATCAGCGAATCGATCATGAGTTGTTCGGGACCCACGCCATCGAGTGGCGAAATGATACCACCCAGTACATGGTACACCCCATTGAATTGTTGGGTGCTTTCAATGGCGATCACATCGCGAATATTCTCTACCACACAGATCATTTCCTGCTTGCGCATGGGATTGCTGCAAGTATGACAAACCGGTGCATCGGAAATATTATGGCAGCGGTTGCAAAACTGGATCTCATTCCTCATTTTAGCCAGGATATTGCTGAAGGCATTCACTTCCTCTACATCCTGTTTGATCAGGTGCAATACCAGACGAAGCGCAGTTTTTTTTCCGATGCCGGGTAATTTGGCAAATTCATTCACTGCGTTTTCTAAAAGTGTAGAAGAGAATACCATTTGGTAAAGATAATGGAATTGATAAATTAAGGATGTTCAAACAGCGGATGCCGGAATCATTATAATTTGATGTCCCGTTCATTATCCCAGTTGGCCTTGATATTGATCTTCTGGGTAAGCGGGATCACTTTTTCCGGTTGCCGTTTTTTGGTGAAGCTGCCCGGGTCCCATTTCCCATTTTTGTTCTCATCATATAAGATGCGGAGTTCATATTCGCCGGGCTTGAACAATTTCTTTTTCCATTCCATGGCAGTTAGCGGATACGACGCTTTGAGTAATTCGCCGGACACAAACTGCAATACCGGATTTTTGTTCAGATCGATATTGCTGAACCGCAATACCAGGGTTCCATAATCCTCTTCTTTTTTAGAATAGAACTTAATGGTATCTGTTTTGGCAATGCTGTTGCCTGCGGAATCAGCCGCAGCGCCAAGTCCAACGATCAGCCGGTACGCTGTTGCTTCCTTCCATGCAGCCGATAACAGGATCGTTTTGTGCGTACTATCCAATCGCAATCTGGCAGAAGGGATGGGCGCATAATTGGTATCGGTAAGCCTGATCTTATTGCTGTCGTAATTTTTCAATGGCCGCATAAAATTTATTTCCAGATCGTCTTCCAGATCCTGATTCTGTGCGGCAATAGATAAACTATACCTTAATTTTTTATCGGTGCCCGAAAGCTTTACGCTGACAATGGGCAGGTTCTTATTTTCTTTTTCTTCGGCATAAGCATATAAAACAATCTGTGGGCTATTATCCGTTACCGTAATGTTTTGATCAGCAAAGGCAAATAATTCGGCCTTTGAATTGTAGGTTTTTCCACCATCGCCATCTTTGAGGGCATACACGGCATATATGCCCGGCGACAGGTTGATGAACGTGAAGCCACCGGTTCCATTTAACTTGGCAATATAATCGGGTTTGGTTTTTTTAACGGCTGAATCAACAGTATTGCGATACAGCATGGCAATCAACGTACTGTCTGATTTACCGGTTTCGGCCATGATCACTTTGCCGCTAAAACGAAGGGAGTCGATATGGTTGCCAGTAGAAAAAACATAAGTAAAATTCTTCAACGGGTTATTCTCATTATTATCTCTGATGGCATCACCGAAATTGATGGCATAGGTGGTATTGGGGATCAGACTGTCTTTTAGTTTTACCGTTACCGTTTTTAATTTAAAATCGATCTGTGGATTTGTTTTAGGCAAGGGCGATACCAGTACATTGGCCTGTACTTCTTCCAGGTTCACATATTCATTGAAATTGAGCACGATCTTATTGCCGGTAAAGCCGGTGCTGCCTGGCTTTGGACTGGCACTCACCAGCCTGGGAGGAATACTGTCTCTGGGTCCTCCGGTAGGGGCACCAATTTGCGCACAACCTTCATTGCCGATGATGCAGATGCCCATAAGCAGGGCCGTGGCTAAAAAAAACAATATCGCTGATGCCTTCATATTAATTACAAACTTAGCCTATTCACATTATTTAGTTTCAAACCAAATCATAAAAATCCCTTAATCTGTGCTTTCTTCTTCGTCGGAGATCTCGTGTAAAGCTACAGCCAGACTATTGTCTTTCACAAAATTGCACCAATGGCATTCCGGTTTCCCGCAACCGGTATAAAAATCGCGGTCCTGTATCTTTTGCCATACGGCACTCACTTGTTGACTTACGGTTTCCATATCGGCCGGAGTGATGATGATCTTTTCTTTTCGGTAAGCCTTTTTTTTATCGGGTTCTACAAAATCAAACTCGGTACTGATCACCTTCCAGTTCTTCTGGGTGTAATTATCCACTAGGATCTTGTAAAACACTGCCTGCCGCCAGTAGTCGCCACCGTTAGGTTCCTTATCATTTGGCCCCTTTATTTTTGAGATGGCTTTATCAATATCGCCGCTTTTATAATCCACCACATTTACTTCATTGCCGTTGAATTCAAGTTTATCCAGTTTTCCTTTCAGCGGAACACCATTAACGGTAACGCCTCTGATATTGCGCTCTACGGTTACAATTTTGTTCCAGTTGTTGATGTATTTCTGATAATAATTTTTCAGTACTTCCTGTCCATATTCCATTCTTCTGTTGAAGGCTTCCAGGATAAAATTCTCTCTGTGCTTGTGCATATACCAGCTGAAGTCGGCGAACATTTCAGTAACAGATGGGAACAGTTTCTCCGGATGATCAAGCATTTTAGAGAACAATTGATCAAGGGCATGGTGTATGGCACTTCCGAATTCGGTTGCCTCGCTTTTGCCGGAGGGGATGCGGATCAGGTTCTTGTAATAGAAGCCCAGCGGACAATTCAGATAACTGTTCAGGGCAGTAACATTCATCACGAATTTATCGAGGATGGCGCTGATAAAATCGGCTTCAGCTTCTTCGATCTGTGGTGCCTGTGCCTGGTATTGCAACAATTCGTATTCGCTTTGTTGTTCCGTACTGAGTTTGATGTTTTCGATCGGCAACTGATGTGCTTCAATGATCTCGGCGATGAACATCGATGGCTCCATTTCTTTTCCGTCCTTATTGAATTGTGCAAAGGAAAGTTGCAGGTGTTTTTCGGCACGGGTAAGGGCCACATAAAATAATCTTCTCAATTCTTCTTCACCCGATGCAGCGGCCGATGATTCAAAAAGATTGTCGGGGTAGGTATAGCCCGAATTATTTTTTCTTTTCTTTTCCCATAACGAGGCATTGGTGCCAGCCAGGAAAACATATTCAAATTCAAGTCCTTTAGAACCGTGTATGGTCAATAGGTTCACGCCTTTTTCAGTTCCGGATACTTCAATGATATTGAGCGGCAGGCTTTCTTTTTCCATCAGGTCGATGATGCCGATCAGTTCTTTAAGATCGAGCGCCGGGTTCCTGCTCGTTTCATTTTTGATGAAGTCGAACAGGGCGGTAAGCCATTTCATCAACTGTATCTTATCTGCACTTTTCAGTACGTATTCCAATACGCCTGCTTCATTGATCAGCTGGGCAAAGAGTTGTTGCAGGGTGATATTGGGGGCTGCCGCGATGAGTGCTTCCAAGATGCGACTGATCTGTTGTAATCCGGTATGAAGCCCGGTATCGAATAAGTTCTGTGCCGGAGCTTTTGCTTTTTCATACAATGATCTTCTGATGGATACCGGTTCCTGGCTATTGTATTTTTGTTGATTTACCGCTACGGTGATGCGGGCGATCTCCATCGGTGGAATATGGTAAAAATCGTAATGCAGTATTTCAAATAGCATTTCATCGCCGCCATAGGGTGTATCGTGTTCGGCATGAATATATTTCAGCAACTGGATGATCTTTTTAATAAAGGGTTGTTGCAGGATATTCACATTGCGTTTACTGTATACCGGTATATTCTTTAGTCGAAGGTATCTGCCGAGTTCTTCTCCATACTTATTTTCTTTGTACAACACAGCGATCCTGCCGGGGGCCAGGCCTTGATCCAGCAGGGTAACGATTGCATTGCAGATATCGGCCATTTCATCTTTGGCAGATAAATATGATTTGATGAGTGGGTAGTTGGTCATGGCCGCCAGCGCAGGCTTTGAACTGCTGAGGGCCTTGCTTAGTCCGGGCAATTGATTCACCAGTCGCTCTTCGTTGCGGCTGATAAGCGAAGTAGATACATCGAGGATGGGTTGTGTGCTTCGGTAATTGTTGGTGAGCACTACGGTGATGAGGTCGCTCGAAAATTTTCCGGCAAACTCGATCATGTTCTCCACATTGGCGCCCTGAAAACGGAAGATACTTTGGTCATCGTCGCCTACTACAAAAATATTGGGTCTTGCCCAGTAGCTGATGAGTTGTTGAACCAGTCTGTTTTGTGTGCCACTGCTGTCCTGGAATTCATCTACCAAGATGTACTGAAATTTTTCCTGATAGGCAGAGAGGATTGATCTGTTTTCGTCGAAGGCGCGGATCACCCAATTGATCATATCTTCAAAATCATATCGATTCCGTTTGCGCATGAGCTGTTGAAAATTTTCAAATTCGTTTACAGCTGCCCGTAACTTCTCCATTTTTTCAACTAGTTCTGCAATTCTATCGGTACGTACATCACCTTTTTTAAAATTGCCCGAGGCTCTTTTGGCGATAAAGGCATCGCGATTGGGCAGGTCGGCAATATAGCTATCGATCTTATCATGAATGAAGTCAGCTGTCCAGCCTTCTTTTTTCATGGCCGAAAATAATTGCTTCAGGTTATTGATCTCGAAGTACACATCGCCCCGATATCTTTTCAGCGGATGATTCTTGGGGAAGGCATCGATCAGTGATTTGAACAATTCAATGCTTTCCAGTTCGGAGATGGCATCCAGGCTATTCTTTTCAAAAAGGGAAAGGTTATCCTGGATCACTTCATGACAAAAAGCATGGAAGGTGTAGATGTTCACTTTGTATGCATCGGCACCCACAAATTGCTGCAGTCTTTTTCGCATGGCAATGGTGCCTGCATCGGTGTAGGTGAGGCAAAGGATATTTTCGGGCAGGGCATCTGTTTCCAATAATATTTTGCCCACGCGGGCGGCCAGGATCTGTGTTTTACCGGTGCCCGGTCCGGCGATCACCATCACGGGACCATCAATTGCGTCTACTGCTAAACGTTGTTTTTCGTTCAGTTCAAGATAAGCTTCATTGAATTTTTGTGCCAATTGTTCGCGGTAGTGCAGCATGGTTCAAAGATACTGGATACGGGCTACTTAGGGCCTGTTGCCGCGAACAAATTACGGTGCAGTTTGTTGTACAGGGTATGAGCAAAGTTTATTCTTTAAGTACGGTGCAAGCCATACCCATCAGCATGGAAAAGGCATGGGATTTTTTCAGCAGTCCTGCCAACCTGCAGCAGATCACCCCTTCCAGCCTGGGGTTCAGCATCATTTCAAAATTCCATGGCGATAAAATGTATGCCGGGCAGGTCATAGAGTACAAGGTTCGGCCTGTTATGGGCATTCCCTTGTATTGGATGACGGAGATCACGCATGTGTCTGAAGGGAAGTATTTTGTAGATGAGCAGCGATTTGGGCCTTATAGTTTATGGCATCACCAGCATCATTTCAGGGTGGTGGAAGGGGGAGTAGAGATGACGGATATAGTACATTATAAACTGCCGTTCTGGTTCCTGGGCGATATAGCCAATAGCCTGTTGGTAAAGCGGCAGCTAAAGGGAATATTTGATTTCCGGTTTAAAAAAGTAGAATCCCTTTTTGGGAAGATGGGTTGAAGGCGATAATGAAATGATCATTATCCCGGCATCCGGTTGATGTATTTTTCGATCTGTTTGATCTGGTCTACGATCTGCGGTGTAGTAGGTTTATATCCTTTTGCTTTTCTGAAATATTCTTTTGCGGCCCTGAATTCTCTTTTATTCATCATGATAGAGCAAAGCTGAAGATAGGCAGCGGCGCTGTTTTCTTTATCGGGTAGTCCGGCCCTGATGGCTTGTCTGATATAGCTTTCAGCTTGTTTGATATCTCCTTTTTGCATGCTGAGCATACCCAGCTGAAGTTTATTAGGACCTTCGGCTTGTTTGGTAAGGGTACCTCCGCCGAGGGAGAGGCTTTTCTTCATTAGTTTTTCGGCACCGTCATAATCTTCTTCCATCATGGCCAGATTGCCCTTGATGGTATAATATACCGAGCGAACGGGGGTGATCAGCAATGCAGGGAACCAGATGGAATCCACTACTTTTTTGGCTCCTTCAATATCACCTTCTTCCATATATCCCTGGATCAGTCGCATGGGGCCGAATAAAAAATGTCCCACGAGCAATACTACGGCGATCAGGTACAGGATGAACGAGGGCCAGAAACCCGCTTCCCAGTTGGTAAAAATGGCCAGTGCCAGAAATATGACGCCAAGCCAGAGCCGGTATTTTATGATCAGGTTAAAAAACTTCATAATCTAAAAAATTAGGATGGCAAAGATAAGCGACAATCCTTTATTTTTGCTCTCCAATTTATGGAACAGCGGTCCTGTAGTTCAATGGATAGAATAGAAGTTTCCTAAACTTTAGATGCAAGTTCGATTCTTGCCGGGACTACCAAATGAGAATTAAGGCTGTTTTTTTCTAAATAGCCTTTTTTATTTTCCTTTACAACCCTTGCTGCTGCTGCAACACAGACGAATACAGAATTTATTTTTGGAGTTCGAACTACCTTATTTTTCTTATCATACCTTATACCATTAGGAAAGATCAGATACTGTAAGCGTTGCTTATCATCATAGTCGCTGGAAAGCCACATCTGCAATGCATTTCCCGTAATTGCGATAGTTTTTTTTATTGCTTTTTCCAAGTTCGAACTATCAAATTTACTAATTGCAATTTCTTTCTCTAACTGATCCATTTCTTCCTGAAAAATAGCCCTGTATTTTTCATACAAATCTTTGTCAATTTCGTTTTTTACGAAGCGTAATTCCAGTCGTTCTATGTCCTGCGCAAGCTCGGTAACCTTCTTCTTTTTAGAAGTATGCAATTGCACCTGATCTTTAATTTTTTCATTGATCATCGAAAGTACCAGAGTAGCAATTTTTTCTTTATGCTTCTCTTCAATATTCAGCTTTTCAAGTTCCGCTTTAAATAAGTTATTGACTAAATCGGCTCTCACATTTACAGCGGCTCCCTTGCCTCTCGTTTTGTAATAGTAGTTTCCTTTTTTTAAATATGCAGTAAAAGGAATGTCACTGCCTTCATCTTTCATGAAAGATTTTAATGGGACGTCATCAATTTTATAGATCTTAGATATGCCCTTGTGGGGGTTAACCAGCACTTCTGCATTAGCTTTTAAAAACAGATCTTCGGAGACTAGTGAAGGATGTTGTCCTACTATTATTTCACCTGGTATTAGCGAATGTGTAATATAACCACAATAGAATGGGTTGCTGATTATCCGAACAAAACTTTTATAATTGATGGCGCAACCAAGGCTACGAAGCTTGTTTACAATATCAAGGTTGCTCAATTTTCCCTCTGCTTTCCATTTAAAGCCAAGCCTTAGAAGTTCACCATCTTTATTGATAATATAATTATGGTACTTAGCTTTTTCTTTTCTATTCAAATTTGTAAATCCAAACGGAGTCGCAGCAACCCAATACCCATTACGGAGATTTTGAATCATGCCTTGTATAGTCTTATCTCTTCTTAGTACATTATCATAGTTGCCAAAGGCATAAAAAATATCTTGTTGTAATTGTCCAGACGCAGTTTTCACATCAATATCCTGAAATACAGATAATACCTGTACTCCAATTTTGGCCAATTCTCTGGTAAGATATCCGGCATTTTTACTTCTTGAAAATCGCTCATAGCTATAAACCAAAATAGCAACGATAGTGCTATCTCGTCGCACATAGTCCAACATTTTTTTAAACTCCTTACGTTCATCCGTTTTGGCAGATTCTACTGTTCCGCCAAAAAACATCTTAATATTAAAGCCCTTTCTTTTTGCTTGTTTTATGGTTTCCTTTTTTTGAGTTTCCAAACTGGAATTATCAAATTGAGACGGATCTGATACACGTGTGTAGCTTACAATTTGGTCACCAGTTCTCCATGTTGTTTTTGTGCCCTGTTTTGTGAATTGCTTAAGTTGTTCCATTGTTATCATGGGCTTCTTCATATGTTTCCATTTTAGTGGTAATAATATTGCAGATTACCTCTGCTAAAATTTTCAATGTTTCTTCTTCATTAGCGCATTGTACTTTACTAAAGTCAATCCTTTCTTTTTTTATAGGATTGACTGATTTGCTTTTTTGCATGTGAAATTCATCAATGCAAATTCTGTCGGTCGTCTACCACACAGTCTTTATTCTTATAATTGGTCCGATTTGTTCGGCGCCTGTCATTTAGTCTTTAATTTTATAACATCTGTTTCTGAATATTTTATTATGACTCCATCTCTTGTAGTTAACTCAATATCTTTAAAGTCATTGGTTTTAAAAAGGCGTGATAATTTTCTTAGCATCTCCTCGTTTTCGGTATCATTTTTTGTTAATTTAATATGCGAAATAGCACCATTATTTACTTTAACAGTAACCATTTTATATTTTCCTGTTCGAATTTCTGTTAATACTTGTTGCTCAAATTCATTCATCAATCCGAAATAAAAATGGCTATCAATTAATACTGCTTCGTTTTCAAAAAAATCTTTACACAACTGGTAAAGATTGATTAAAAGGAAGGAACGATTATTCAAGGGCTTCATTAACGCCCCTATATCTACCATGTTCTTTTCATTAAAGGGTTTCCCAATGTTAAGAAATGTATATTCAGCATCTTCATTTAGTATAATTGCAAATTGCATGTGAATTTTACAGCAAAGCATAACGATCATATTAAATAAACTGAAGTTAATTGCTTTCAAACTTTTCCTGATTTCATCTTCCGGCACCTCTTTAAATATTTTTAAAACCTCTTCAAAAAAATTGCCAACTTCGACTGATAGGTTTGGCATGTTTTTCATGCTGGTAAAAGTTTCTTTTACAACTGCAGGCTCAATGCTAAACATAGAATTTTTGATCTCAAGTATGTTTTTATTGTCAACCCCAAATTTTTTGAGCATAACTACAAACCTTAACCAAACACACTCTGCAATACTGAATTGGTTCCAGGTGTTTTCTTCATTTGTAATTGTTATAAGTCCCTCTTTTCTCCATATATTAATATCCCTTCTGCTACACCCGGTTTGACCTGTACGAAATTTTGGGGTAATAAAATGTTCATACGATTTTTTTAAAATTTCAGTATCTCCCGATTTTAGTAAGAAAATAAACGAAGGCGTATTTAATAAGATTTTTTCAAGATTATCCATTTTATTAATTATATTTGTATCGGCAAGTTACGTAATAAGTAATTAAAATGTACATTTAATTTTAAAAAATATTTATATTATGGCAAGTGAAGATTTTTCGGAAAGCATTGGAGCAAAAATTAGTAAACCTAAAAAGGCTAAACTTAAAAAAAGAGCCAAAATAGAGGGCAAAAATGAAAGTGATGTTGTAAGGGAGGCGGTTGACAAACATATGTTGGGTTGGGATGAGGATATTGCCAATTCAATAAAAACTGAAAATAAAGTGCACATCTTTCAGGGGCAGGAACCTTCTTCTAATGTAAAAAAGGATGGAACCTTTTATTTTAAGGGTTTTATGCCGGCTAAGGGCAAAATTTCAAATATGAAGGCCGAAGGTTTTGGTTGTTTAGTGGGAGCTTTAATGGTTCTTTCATTTTTGGTTAAGAAATAAACTGCGACAAACTTTTTATTAAACTAATTAACGGTTAACGACTGATTTCCTTCGATGCAAATTTATTGGACAAACGGAAATGTTTGTGTAAAGCTTATTATTAGCAGGTATTAAAAATATTACTTATTTTTAACAGGCGCCCACAGTACTGCTTATGAATAAAAAGATACTTTCCGAAAGGGATATTTGCACCAAATACATCACTCCGGCATTGGAGAATGCAAAGTGGGATAAACTTTCTCAGGTATTGGAGGAAGTAAGTTTTACTGACGGAAAGATTTACGTAAGGGGTAAATTAACCGCTAGGGGTACAAGAAAGCGGGCCGACTATATCCTCTACTACAAACCAAACATTCCCATTGCAATCATTGAAGCCAAGGACAATAACCATTCCGTAAGAGCCGGAATTCAACAGGCATTGGACTATGCTAAAATACTTGATATTCCTTGTGTATTTAGCAGCAATGGCGATGGCTTTTTATTTCACGACCGAACAGCAACAGATGCCAATATTGAAACAGAGATTGACTTAGATAAATTTCCAACTCCCGAACAACTTTGGGAGAAATACAAAATCTATAAAGGCATCACAACTCCTGCAGCTGAAAAAATAATCTCCCAGGATTATTATTTTGACGGTAGCGGACGAAAGCCAAGGTACTATCAGCAAATTGCCATAAACAGAACAGTTGAAGCAATTGCAAATGGGCAAAACCGGATTATCCTGGTGATGGCAACCGGCACTGGTAAAACTTATACTGCTTTTCAAATCATACATCGGCTTTGGAAAAGCGGCGCCAAAAAACGCATCTTGTTTTTAGCCGATCGTAACGCTTTGATTGACCAAACAAGAAGAGGCGACTTTAAACATTTTAAAGATAAAATGACGGTGGTTAAGCACCGGCAAATTGATAAAAGCTATGAGATCTACCTGGCTTTGTACCAAGGCCTATCGGGCACTGATGAAGATGCTGATGTGTACAAACAATTTTCGCCTGAGTTCTTCGACCTTATTGTGATTGATGAGTGCCATAGAGGTAGTGCAAAAGATGATAGTTCCTGGAGAGAGATTTTATCTTATTTCAAAAGCGCTACCCATATTGGTTTAACTGCCACGCCAAAAGAAACCAAAGAAACCAGCAATACAGAATATTTTGGAGATCCAGTCTATACTTATTCATTAAAGCAGGGAATTGATGATGGTTTTCTTGCTCCCTATCGTGTAGTAAGAATTGCATTAAATATTGATGCGGAAGGCTGGCGGCCCGACCAGGGTAAGACCGACAAAGACGGCCACGAGGTTGAAGACCGGATTTACAATCGCAAAGACTTTGATCGTAACCTGGTTATTGAAGAGCGTACCGAAATGGTCGCAAAAAAACTGACCGAGTTTTTAAAAGGTTACGACCGCTTTGCAAAAACAATTGTGTTTTGTGTGGATATTGACCATGCCGAACGAATGCGCTCTGCATTGGCAAGACAGAACGCAGATCTGGTGGCCGAGAATTACAAATACATCATGCAGATTACCGGCGATAATGATGAAGGAAAAAGGGAACTTGAAGTGTTATGTCCGCAAACAACAGATTTTCCTCCATTCAATGGTGGAGTCATTTTTAAAGAAACTGATGAAATTGCTAGTTACATAAATACAATTAAGTAAATAAAAGTAATTCAAACGGTTTAAAAATGCATGTTGGCCTAAACCGCAGCCTTATTGAAGAAAAGCAATAAAACTCAAAGCTAAATCAAGTTATATCACACTTTAAAGAGACTATTTTTAAAAATCAGGGGTATTCTCTTTCTTATTCTGCGGTTAACCGGTATTATTAGTTGGTTAACTGGGCTCAAATGAAGGATGTGGGTAAAGAACTTCCGGTAAATAATTATTTAAATTTTGCGCCTCTGAGGGCTTAATCTTTATGAGAAGTCAATAGGTACAAGAGTTTTGTTAGCTAAAAAGGGAAAGACTATTTAAATTTAAGCTATTTTTAGTCCACTTTTTGCTGACGACTTACATGGACTCAGTTTGTCCGATTTTGTCTTCTTAGTTATAGAACAATCAGCTTACAAATTGTTATTAGGCAGCAGTTAAAATTAATGGGGAGCTATTGAAATAAGATTAACCATCAGTATTGAACTAAAATAACTTTAACTTATGTATCTCGAAAACCTTAAAATTTGGAACTTCAGAAAGTTTGGCGTTAAGCTAAATCATGACAATTTCCAAAATCCTGCAATTGATATAGACTTCAATAAAAACCTAAACTTACTGGTTGGTGAAAATGACTCTGGCAAAACCGCAATCATTGACGCAATTAAATTTGTTGTAGGAACACAAAGCAATGATTGGATAAAGCTATATGAAGAAGATTTCCATATTAATAAGATAACAGGAATAAGAAGCGATTGGTTGAAAATTGAATGTTTATTTAAAGGGTTTGAAACACATGAAGCAGCAGCTTTTTTAGAATGGATAAGCCTTGACGAAAAAGAAGAATACATACTTAAGTTAACACTGAATGCAAGAATTTCTCAAAAATCTTCCAACTCATTTAATATCCTTTATGATATAAAAGCTGGAATTGATGACGAAGGTACTATCCTGAATGCGGAAGCAAGAGTAGAAGATTTAGCTATTATTACTAATGCATAATTATGTCGCTGTTTATAATATATGGCGGTAGTAAAGGCCGTTAGTATCTAACATAAGGGGTTATGGCCATTGGACTGAATCGGGGTATTCCGGCATTAATATTTCCTAAAAAATTAAGGGGTTTAGAAATTCACTTTTTACATAAAAGACTTTTATGGTCGGCTTTTTTATTGCTTAAAAATCTGCATTATATTCTCTAATTCATTTTATCCAGTAAATACCAAGATGTAGTTTTTCAAATACAGCATTTGTCGACAATAATCAATACGAGACTGCTTTTCAGGTATGACTGAAATCATCAATAAAATCGATATCTTTGAATAAATTGCAACAATATTTGCTTCATTTGACAATTTGATTATTTATCCGCCTAAAGCAAAAAGAATTTTAAAATAATAAAACCCAATAATCTAATCATGAAAAAACTACTCTTCTTATT
>Ga0194056_10001366_pt1 | contig 13350 bp, 12 predicted proteins | sample SepL4413m_MetaG_FD_155458 | JGI IMG/M metagenome (GOLD analysis project Ga0194056, IMG submission 155458) | Anoxic zone freshwater microbial communities from boreal shield lake in IISD Experimental Lakes Area, Ontario, Canada - Sep2016-L442-13m | ecosystem: Environmental > Aquatic > Freshwater...
CATAAGATGGATTGCCACGAGATTACTCTCGCAAAGACAAATCAGAGGGGTTTTGCGAAGCAAAACCCCTCTGTTGTATTATTCGTAGCCATTCGCTTGCCCTATAAAATTTTATTTAAGTGGAATGTTAATTGTTTATGTTTGTTTTGTATAACCAGCTCGTATTTCAGTTTCCAATATATTATATTAGTGAAAAATTTTATTGGGTGAATATTCGTACAATTCGTATATTAGTATTATCCTCTGTTATGAAACTTCTTATGCACATCCCTTAAATGTTTATCAGTAACGTGTGTATAAATCTGAGTTGTAGCGATATTTGCATGACCAAGCATCATTTGAACAGAACGAATATCAGCACCATTTGAAAGTAAATCTGTCGCGAAGCAATGCCTCAACGTGTGAGGTGTCACCTTGTTAGTAATTCCAGCAATTGTTGCATATTTTTTTACAATTCTTTCTATTGTGCGGTGATCGAGACCTTTTGGAATTTCGTTTTTAGAATTCGGAATCAAGGCAAGGCCTTTCTTGGGATTTAAGGCCTTGCCTTGATTTTTTCGGGAAATTTTCTCATTAAAAACTGGAACAAACAAGGCATCAGACATATCTTTCCTTAAAGCTAAATATTCTTTAATAGCTTTTTTGGCTTCATCAGAAAGAAAGACCACGCGCACTTTATTACCTTTTCCACGAATGGAAAATTCATCCATATTTAAATCCAAATCATTTCCAAGTGAACAAAGTTCGGCTACACGCAAACCGGTAGAGAAAAGCAATTCCAAAATAGCCTTATCACGAGCCTTTCTTTCAGGATTTTCCTCTTTATTTGGAGCATCCATAAGACGTTTTAATTCTGCGGGGGAAATCACATCAATTGAACGTTCACCAACTTTTGCAAGCTCTATATTATCGGCCGGAAGGGAAGTAACGCCACGACGAGTAAGAAATTTTAAAAAAGTACGCAAAGCAATCAAATAATAATTTTGAGTTTTTTTACTCATCGTACCACCAGCTGAAACCGGCTCCCCAAATAAGTGATAAGCCTTTGCACCAGGCCTACGATTGAGCCAGATACGAAATTCACGAACTTTTTCATTTGTAATATCCTTTGGGTCAGTAATTTTAGATTGACTTAAAAAAACTGTTAAATAATGGTCGTAATTTCCAATAGTTTTCACAGCTCGTCCTTTTTCTATTTCAATATATTCAAGAAATTGAGTTTTTAGTTCATTGATAGTCATAGATTTTAGATTCTAGATTTCAGATTTTAGAATAATTCAAAAATATAGAACCTTAATTACTATTTTAGCATAAATAGATGTCGCACAATAATTAATATATTCTTGTTGTGTTTTAAAAACTTAATGTTAAAATTGGAAGATAATTTAATAACTAATAAATAATATGGAAAATATGGAAAAATTTAAAGCTGATGGAGGTGAGATGTCAGACGAGGAACTTCTTACTCCCCGCAATCAAGGTAAAAAAAGAAGGAAAGATTTCACCAGAGCTGAAGCACCTTTTCCAGGATCAACAATCGGTGATAATTCCAGCCTAATAGAGGCTCTTGAAAATTTGTCAATTAAGCCTACTCCAGAGACTTTGGTGACACCTCCCAAGGAAAAAATAGTAATGAGACCAACAAATCCTTCCGCAAAAACCACGATTAGTAGCCAAAAATCAGCAGATCTTTCAAATGTAGCTGAAAAAACAGTTCCTCCTGTCGAAAGACCCGAACAGCAAAAAGAAGATCCAGAAACTATTTTGGATGGAATCAATGGAGAGACAACCATTGCTGGAATCCTTGATTTGGTAAAGAAAGCCTACAAGAATGAAACTACAGATGAAGATAGAAGCTACTACACTCTTATACTCGACACACTTCAAAAAATTCAAAAAATAGCTAGTGATAGCTCCGGAAGAATTAGTAACGAACTAATAAATAAACTCTCAAAAAAACACAACTTAAGAGACACCGTTACAAAAATCTTAGGCCTTAACAATCAAATAGAATCCGCTCCGACTGAAGTCAAAGATAAACCAAGAAAAGAAGTGGCCAATAAAGAACAGGCCGGTAGCCTTCCAGAAGACACTTCAGAAACTGAATATCTAAAAAATAGAATTGACGAGGCACGTGATTTTATTAATAAATCAGCTGATAATATGAGTGTTAAAGCACTTATGAATGAATTTGCGCTAGATGAAAAAACTGCAAAAAGCTATTTAATAAAGGCACTGGGTGTAAAAGAAGAAGAAAAAATAGGAGTTGAAGAAGCTGACACTATTGATACTATTAAAACAGCCTTAAAGGGTAGCTTAATAAATAATTTAAAGAATAAAATAGAAAGAAAGACAGCAGAAAAAGAGCCCGATGAAGATGAAGCGGAGTCAATAGACCTTAGCGATGAACAAATCGCAAATATAAAAACTGCTTTTGATACACCTGGGTTTTTAGAATTCTTGTCAAAAAACCCAGATACAAATTTTGATATTTCAGATACTAAAAATTCTGAACGCATCCTTAAAATACACGAAGCTTTTGTTTCAAAGGAGGCTGTAGCTAAAGGAGTAAAGAGTACAATATCCGAAGAATTCAACAGAGTAATTGGAGTAGGTGATACTGAAAGTCTCTCATCTGTTGATGTCTATTTAAATTCACAAGCATATGAAAATCCGGAAGCAATATTAGAATTTAAGAAACAAATATATTTATTAGAAAGTCGTAAACTAGAAATAGAACATTTTCAAAAACAAATATCAGAAAAAACAGCTGAGCTCCCACTTGGAAAAACTACTACGCAAGAAGAAGCAGATTTGGAATTAATCAACACAGTCGCTGACGCTAGCTTCCTCGGACCAGTTGCTAAGAAAATTATAAATCAGTTTGCAAATACAGGTGCAATGATTGAAACTTTAACAAAAAGAGATGAGACAAAAGAAAAAATCGATCTTAAAGATGTAATTATGGGAATAGGCGCTGGATTAAAACTATTCTTTGTTGATATCCCATATACACTTTATCAATTAACCAGAATAAGATCCAAAGAAAATAGTGAGGCGAGAAATTCAGCTCGAGAGAAAATTGAAAAGATTACTGGCGAAAAATATTCACATAAAGCAGTCGGGAAATATGCAGAAAAGATATTACTACAAAAAGAAAGGTCAACTGAAATAGGGAAGATAGAGAAAGATCTTCAAGGAGGAACTGCTGTTTATGAAATAAGCAAATCATTAATAGCAAGGGAATTAATAAATAAGACTGGTGCAATAGAAGACGCAAAAACAAAGATAAAAACAACGATAGGGGAGATTCTTTCATCAAAAACAACAGATCTAAATTCTACAGAAAAAGCTCAGACTCTTCTAGAGAAAGTAGAGGAAGTTATGACTGTAAGTAGTGGCTCTGAATTTTCACTCGATTTTCTAAGTGAAGGTGATAAAAAAGAATTGCAGGATATAATAAATAAAAAGGCACAAGAAGTTATTTTCAATGAGTTTACAAAGGCATTTAAAAATAGTAAGGGTGTAAATGGAAAAATTTCAGCTATTGAAAGTTCACTAAAATCCATCCTTGAAAAATCAAAGGTTGGATCCCTCGAAGGGAAGGAAAAGAAGACCACAATGAAAGAAGCGTTAGTTAAAGTCATAGAATCTTGTAAAGACCCGATAGTTACTATAAGAGTAAAAGCCTTTATGTTAGTTAATAAATTATAAAAAAATGACAAATAAAGATATAAAACTCAACACAGATAACTCCCAAAAATTGGCTGATGATATCATAAGCAATCTCGGACAAATCTCAGAGAAAGAAAGGGGAGAGGTCATAACTAGCATAGCTATTACATATATAAAAATGATGAATGAATTGAACCAACAGCACATTGATATGCTGAAAAAGACACTTTCCTTACTATCAAGTATTAAAAATGAGGAGGTAGAAGTTTCTGATAAGATAAAAATTAACAAAATAAGGTCAGAACTCAATAAATAAGCATTAAAATTGGTAATGCAGGTATGGCCTTGTGTTTTTCATATAAATATGCTAAGATTTCAACATGTTAACCAAAATAAAAAAGCAAAAAATAATTAAGGAAGTTGCAATACACGATACAGACACTGGTTCTCCAGAGGTTCAAGTTGCTATGCTTTCTAAGAAAATTGATGAATTAACTAAGCATTTAAAGAAAAATGCTAAAGATAATCACTCAAGAAGAGGTCTTCTCGGAATGGTTGCTGATAGAAGAAATCACCTTAAATACTTACAGAAGAATGCACCAAAGAGATACGATGCTATAATGAAGAAAATCGGTTTATAATCAAAAAATTGAATTCATGAAAAAAATCCGCTCTCTAGAGCGGATTTTTTTCATTTAAATTATTTTTGTAATCTCAAAATTCTTTTTTCCATACTTTTGACGCATCCACTTTCTTACATCTTCCAAAACAAACTTTCCATGTTCATTTTCTGGTGCTACTACAAAATCAAAAGACCATTTTTCTTTTTTACTCTTAACCTGAAACAAAACCATAAAATCAACATCGGCAGGTCTTCTTTTTTTACTTGAGAAACTACCAATAACATAAACATTAGAAACAGGTAAAATTTTTAGCATCTTTTTTATAGACGGTTCAACATTTTTCCACATTTCTTTTCTGTACTTCGATTTTAATAGCTTATTTGGTACTTTCATAAAATAATCTTTATACATGTTATAATATCACTACAGGTCGAAACAATACAGTTTCTAGGTGCTAGGTTTTAGTTTCTAGAAATTAATTAATATTTTAATAATCAGGTATATATTTTCTAAAAACTAGAAACTATAACCTAAAAACTAATTATGAGCGTTATAAAACACAAAAGTCAGAGAGTTGGAATTTTTATAGATACACAAAATCTTTATCATTCAGCGAAAAATTTATATAGTGCAAAAGTAAACTTCGGGCAAGTTGTCAAAGATGCTTTAGATGGAAGAGTTTTAATAAGAGCAACGGCTTATGTTATAACTACAGAATCTGGAGATGAAAAAAGTTTTTTCGAGGCCTTAACAAAAGTTGGAATAACTACAAAAACAAAAAACCTACAAATTTTCCCTGGAGGATCTAAAAAAGCTGACTGGGATGTTGGTATGGCAATAGATGCAATATCACTTGCTGGAAAGGTAGATGCTGTCGTCCTCATAACAGGGGACGGGGACTTTATTCCACTAGTAGAATACTTAAAAATAAATCACGGATGCCAGGTAGAATGCGTTTCGTTTGGGAAATCAACATCATCGAAGCTTATAGAAGCAGTTGATGGATTTATGGACTTGGATCAGAATCCGAGAAAGTATTTGCTTGGAACACCGATGGGAGGGAAGAGATAGAAGATAGATTCATGATTTAAGATTCTTGATTCAGGAAAAAATGCAAAGAGGGGTTTCGCTTCGCGAAACCCCTCTTTCTGTTGTTGCGAGCTTCGCGAAGCAATCCATTATTTTTACTGTATTGACAATGTAATGACATTGTATATACTTACTATATGAAAAAGAAAAGTAATAGGATGACAGCGACCTTCCAATTTAGAATAAGTGTTGAAGATAAAAATAAGTTAAAGAAAATATGCGCAAAACAAGGATTGACTATCTCGGCAGCAGTCCGAATGTTTTTTAGCGAATGCATACTCCTAGGTAGACTTCCTTTTACCTACACTGAAAAAGAAATTAAGAAATAACACCACCTCGTCTCGCAAAGCCTCGCCACTCCTCCTTAACCAAGGAGGAGATTCAGAAAAGTCCAAAATTCCATCAAATCCCCACCTAGATTAGGAGGTGAGCTTGGGTTGGGACCCAAGTGCAAGACCTTTGATAGTTTTATTGAGTGTAATCATGAAAAGAAAACAGAAAAGGTATATAGCGTCTGTAAGAGGGACCGAGTCGGCGAGGGGAGGTGGTGTGATTTGTAACTGAAATTCACTATAATCAACTTTTAGATACACCATGGTGTATCTCAAAACAAATATATAGACATATTCAAGCCATTGCATTTATTTTGAGGGGGGGGTAAAATACAGATATCAGAGAAATCTGAATTTTAATAGTCTGTCCTGTAGTAAGAAATTCTTACTTCTTTACTACTGGGATTAATTCACCCGCCTTCGCTTGAGAAAGCTTCGGCGAGGCAAATAAAAATATGGGAATAGAACAACCAAAAGTAGATGAAAATGATGGTATTAGTCCAGAATTAAAAAAACTCGAAGAAGAAAGAGCTGTCATAGAGAAATTATTCCCTGAATTTTTTAGTGATCCAAAAAGAAGGTTTTTGCTTGAACATGGATATCAACAAGAAAAACCAGAGGATCCGTTACTTGAATATGCACATGATGAGACTGTTGAAACTTCTAATTATTATGCGTGCGTCATAGAATATTGCGACAGATTTCATGATGAAAATGGAGATAGCTCGAGAAAGAATATCGATCTTGTATTCCGAAAAAAAGACGGGAATAAAGAAAAACACACAAGATTAGAATACTGGAAGTCTTTTGATGGTAGAAGTCGTTCGTTTTCAAATGTACCAAACAATGTCCTTGGTTTTAATGGAAAACTTAAGGTAATTGATAGCGGAAATGATAAAATTACAATTACTATTACATATCAAACTCGGGATAATGATTTGGTAATGTCCTTTTCTGCTGATTTATCAATGGGAGGAAAAATAGAAGAATTAAAAAAATAAGAACTAAACAAACTCCCTAACTTATGCTATTCTAAAGTCGTCCGAGGGTATTCCCGAGGACGACTTTATTAGTATGGTTTGTCGAAAGATAAGCAGTTTGTCCGCCTAAGGCGGATGACCTGAAACCCCAGCAGTAGAATTTCAATTTTTGATTATGTGCTTCAGTCGAGCATATAATCAAGGATTGAATCTATAATCTGGAAAGGTCTCGTGTGAAATTCACTACGGGGCACGTCTGGTGACAAGTCTAAAATTATTTTGTTTTGTTGTTTCCGTATTTTCTGTCATTCCGTTGTACCACAAGAGTACTTCCGATTTCTACACTCGCTGTAGCTCGTAAGAAATCTAGGTCGAGAACGGAATCCATCTCAGACTTTCTGGATCCCCGCAGGAGTTTATCCTCGTGAAGACGAGGACCTGCATTTGAGGATGACAGACGAAGATGGATCCCGGCCTCCGCCGGGATGACAGATAGGGACGGGGACGACGGACGAGAAAAAATATGTTTAAAAAAGAATTTTCTATGGAACTTGGTGGGAAGAGACTTTCTGCGGAGTTCAACGACCTTGTGGAAAATGCACATGGATCGGTAATTTTGCGATATGGTGCCACAACAATTTTGGCAACAGCAGTTATGTCGAGTTATAAAAAAGATGGTGCGGATTTTTTCCCACTCACTGTTGATTACGAGGAGAAGTTTTACGCAACAGGACAAATTCTTGGTTCGAGATATACAAGAAGGGAAGGAAAGCCATCTGACGAAGCAATTCTTTCAGGAAGAGTTGTAGATAGAACAATCAGACCACTTTTTGATCAATGGATTAGAAATGAAATACAAGTAGTTATCACCGTTCTTTCTTTGGATCAAGATGATCCAGATGTACTCGGAGTTATTGCAGCATCACTTGCAGTTGGAGTTTCAAAAATTCCTTTCAACGGACCAGCGAGTGCTGTTAGAATCGGCAAACACAGAAATGATGGTTTTCAAGTTAATCCGACTTTCACAGAAAGAGAAAATGAAAGCTATGAAGCAGATTTGGTTGCTTGTGGAAAAGATGGAAATATAAATATGATTGAGCTTGGTGGAGATGAAGTTCAAGAATCAATGGTTATTGATGCCTTAAAACTCGCTTCATCTGAAATAGAAAAAATAAATACATGGCAAAAAGAAGTCATTGCAAAAGTTGGTGTTGCAAAAATTTCAATTCCTGCACCAGTTATGCCAACATCAGTCAGCAAGCTTTTTGCAGATAAAATTGAACCAAAACTCGAAGGTTTTATTATGAGTGGAATCCCAGGTGGATCAAAAATCGGTGAGATAATGAATGAATGGATTGATCTCGCAAAAGCAACTCTTACTGAAGAGGAAGCAGGATTTGCAGAAGGACTTTTTGAAAAGAAAGTTGATGCAATGATTCACGAACAAGTGTTGAAGCATGATAAAAGAGCAGACGGAAGAGGAATAGATGAACTCAGACCTCTCTTTGCACAAGCTGGAGGAATTTCTCCAATACTTCACGGTTCTGGAATATTCTACAGAGGAGGAACACATATTCTTTCTGTTCTTACACTTGGGGGACCAAAAGATGCACAGACAATAGAAGGTATGGAAGAATCTGATGAAGCAAAAAGATTCATGCATCATTACAACTTCCCACCATTTTCAACTGGTGAAACAGGTAGAATGGGCGGAACAAATAGAAGAATGATTGGGCACGGTGCACTTGCAGAAAAAGCACTTCTTCCAATGATTCCAAAAAATGAAGTTTTTCCTTACACAATCAGAATAGTTTCAGAAGCGCTTTCATCAAATGGTTCAACTTCGATGGGATCTGTTTGCGGATCTACAATCGCCCTTATGGATGCTGGTGTACCGATTAAAAAACCAGTTGCAGGTATTGCTTCAGGTCTTATGATGGATGATAAGGGTAATTTCAAAATCCTTACAGATATTCAAGGACCTGAAGATCATTATGGTGATATGGATTTTAAAGTTGCTGGAACAAAAGATGGTATCACTGCAATTCAAATGGATGTGAAAGTTTCAGGAGTACCAATTCCTGCACTTGCTGTAGCATTTGAAAAAGCAAAACAAGCAAGATTAAAAATTCTTGATGTTATCTTGAAAGCAATTCCTGAAACAAGAAAAGAAATATCAGTGAATGCTCCAAAAATATTAATTATAAAGATCGACCCAGAACAAATCGGGGGAGTTATCGGATCAGGTGGAAAGACAATTAAAGATATCAAACAGAGAACTGATGCGGATATTGATATTGAAGATGATGGTTCTGTTTATATCACTGGTAAAAATGGCGCGGCAGAAAAAGCAAAAATGATAATCGAAAGCATGACTCATATTTATACAGCTGGTGAAAAATTCGAAGGAACAGTTGTAAGAGTTGAACCTTTCGGTGCATTCGTAAATATTGGATATGATACGGATGGACTTGTTCATGTTTCTGAAATCGCAAATTTTAGAGTAGATAATGTGAGCGACTATCTAAAGATAGGGGATAAAGTGCCGGTTGTTGTAAAAGAAATAGATGAGAGAGATAGGATTGCTCTTTCTATAAAATTGGCTTCGCCAGATTTTATAAAAAGAAAGACTCCTCCAGCTCCACCAGTAAATCCAATAATTAGTCCGAAGATATAGGAATAATGAATTAATTATAAAAAAATCGGCGTTTTTGTTCCACAGAAAATTTTCTGTGACAAAAACGCCGATTTTTTGTATAATAAAGATAAGATATTTTTATATGGACGAAGAAAATAAAAAAGTAGAAAATAAAATGGATGAAAAGATTCAAAATGCTGTGAGCAAGGAACTTTCTGAATATATGAATCCTATTGCAAAACAGGGAAGTGATTCTTTTGATTATTCAAAAAATATACAACCAGAAAAAATTCCTGTACAAAAATTTAATCCGATAATTAGAACATATAAAAGTGATGCCGAAGAAATTATACAGTCTGGTCATATTTCATCAATAAATATGGCTGTTGCAGAAAATAAAAGAATGGTTGAAAGACTTAAACAAAGTGGAGAGGAAGTTAAAAAAACCAATACAAATAAAATAATTATAATTGTAAGTTCTGTCCTTATTGCAATCGGATTTTTGGTATTTGGAATATCATTTTTACTAAATAAAAATACTGATACAAAAATTCCAATCGTCACAGAAATACCAAAAATAATGACAGCAGATATTGAAGAAAAAATAGACATCGGAAGTATAAATCTTAGTAGAATTAAAACAACAATAAAAGAAAGAATTGTGCAGTCAGCGACAAAGCTTGGGCAAATTAAACAATTCACCCTATTTGAAAATGATGGAATATCAAATAATATTATTAATTCTACAAAATTTATTGGATTATTAAAATTAAATATTCCAGATAAATTATTAAGAAATATAAAACCAGAATATTTTCTTGGTATGCACAATTTCGATGGCAATCAAAAGTTTCTAATTCTTAAAACAAGCTCATACGATGTTACCTTTGCCGAAATGCTTTCATGGGAAAATTATTTATGGCAAGATTTTAAAGAAATTTTTGAATTGAATTCTGGAGAAACATCTTTAAATGGAGAAAATCAAAATATCGGAATTGAAGTTAAACAGTTTCAAGATATGATATTCAGTAACAAAGACTGTCGAGTTGTAAAAGATACATCTGGAAAAATAGTATTTTTGTATTCAATAATTAACCCTGAAACAGTTTTAATAACAACAAATACGAATACTTTGAAAGAGATTATTAATAGAGTTAATAGGGCGAAGACTATCATTCAATAAAGGCTCGCTCGAATATTCAATTTTGAGACCCGCATAATTTTTTGCTAAAAATTTGCTCAAGACTCAGGCCGTCGCCTTCCGTAGCTCTCAAAATTGAATATTCTCGCTCGCTATTGTTAAAGAAAGATTCTATTTATCAAACCCTCTCCTCCCACAGACTCGATACTCCTCAGACACACCGCCCCGTCCATCAGAATGTCCACCCATCATTACATGATCAGTACGCCTCTCGCTTTTTTTACCACAAGAGTACTTCCATTTTCCAATCACTTTGTTCAAGAAAATTAGGTCGATTACAAAAATACTCGAGGCCTTTCATTTGGGGCCCATACCCAAATTTCAACCTTAACTAAGGCGGGGATTTCAGAAAAGTCCGAAATTCCATTAAATCCCCGCCTTAGTTAAGGCGGGGTGGTGAGTCGGCGAACCGGGGCGGTTGTTTTTATTTCTAAACACAACAGAAATACTAAATTCCAGTCTGTGCCAAAATAACAGAATTAGTTGTATTTGCCGATTTTAAAGTTTTTATATATACTTAGACTATGAAAGATATAAAAAAATTCGAGGTTAAATTGGAGCAAGAATTAAAATTAGTTGAAAAAGAACTCAAGGAAATCGCCGTTAGATCACCAAAGGATCCAAATGGTTGGGTTCCTTCAATTACAAAAGAAACTGATATGGGTTCTGATAGTGCAGACTCAAATGAAGTAGCTGATGAAATAGAAAGCCTTGGAGAAAATACAGCAATTGTTTCAAAACTTGAAGCTCAATACAACGATATCAAGATTGCTCTCGAGAAAATAAAAAATGGAACATACGGCAAATGTGAAGTTGGTGGGGAAGATATTCCAGAAGATAGACTTGAGGCAAATCCAAGCGCAAGGACTTGCATGGAACATTCGAAATAATAATTAGTTAACAAGGATATGGAAAAACCAAAAACAATAGAACAAATAGATTGGAAAAGTTACAAGAGTAATGATGAAATAAAACAAAAACTTTCTGAATTATTAAGAGAAGTTATGAGAGGGCTTTCTAATGAATTAACTAGTAACGAGGCATCAAATTTTGTCACAAATTATATCAAAGAAAGAGGAGTAGCCTCTGTAACTGTGAGTATAAGTGATGTAAACACAACGGGAGAAAGGACATCTATGGGAATGGTATGGTCACCGTTAGACAATGATACAATATACTTTTAAAAATAAGTTTTTAAAAAACACCGCAAGGTGTTTTTTTGTTTTGTGGTATAATTCTTTTTAGTTTTGTATTTGTATTATTAGTATTTATTAGTTGTATTCGTACCATTAGTATATTGGTATTTTGAAATAATTATGAATTTCGCAAAAACTTTTAGTGCTCAAACTGTCGGACTTGGTGCAAAAATAATTGACGTGGAGGTAGATCTTTCAAAAGGACTAAATGCTTTTACAATCGTCGGACTACCAGACAAAGGAGTAGAAGAAGCAAAAGATAGAGTTTCTGCATCAATAAAAAACTCAGGATATGACTCTCCAAAAAGTAAGAATCAAAAAGTTGTTGTTTCTCTTGCGCCTGCGGATATAAAAAAGGAAGGCCCTGCATTTGATGTAGCAATATCTCTCGCATATCTATTAGCCAGTGATGATATAAAATTTGATGCGAAGAAAAAACTTTTTCTCGGTGAACTTTCTCTTGATGGAAATTTGAGAAAAATAAATGGAGTTCTCCCGATAATTGCTGAGGCAAAATCTCGTGGTTTTACAGAAGTTTTTTTACCAAAAGACAATGCGATAGAAGCGGCATTAGTTTCAGATATAGATATTTATGGTGCAGAAAATCTAAAAGAGATAATTAATCATTTAAACGAAAAAAAGAAATTAAAAAAAGACAAAGATGATATCGATCCAGAAATGTTTGAAGCTGATGAAAGAATAATCTCAACTAAAATAAAAGTTCAACCACAAACTGAAATAATTTTTGAAGATGAAGAGTTGTTAATTGATATGAGTGAAATAAAAGGGCAGGAGACAGCGAAAAGAGGTCTAGAAATTGCTGCTGCTGGAGGTCACAACATTGCGATGTATGGCCCTCCGGGGACAGGCAAGACAATGCTTGCAAAAGCATTCAGTTATATTCTTCCTCCACTTACTTTTGATGAAATATTAGAAATAACATCGATCCATTCTGTAGCAGGAACTTTAAAAAATAATATAATCACAAAACCACCAGTTCGAGCCCCACACCACACAGCTTCTTATGTCTCAATCGTCGGTGGTGGTACAACACCAAAACCTGGAGAAGTTACTCTCGCACATGGTGGTGTACTTTTCCTAGATGAGTTTCCTGAATTTGACAGAAAAGTTATTGAAACGCTTAGAGAACCACTTGAAGAAGGCGAAATAAGTATTTCTCGTGCAAAAGGGACCCATAATTTTCCTGCGAATTTTATTTTAATTGCTGCAATGAATCCTTGCCCATGTGGAAATTTTGGATCAAAAACCAAAGAATGTATTTGCAAACCAACAGATTTACTAAGGTATCAGAGAAAAATATCTGGCCCGATAATAGATAGAATAGATATGTGGGTAGAGGTTTCAAAAATTGATTATGAAAAACTCGGAGAAAAAGAGTCGGGGAAAAAAGAAACACCAGAAATAAAAAAGAGGATTGTGAAAGCTAGAGAGGTACAAAAAGAAAGATTTGAAAAAGCAAAAAGAAAAATAAAAGTAAATAGTGAAATGGAAGCAAAAGATATTGGCAAAATTGCTGACCTAAATGATAAAGCAAAAGAAATTTTAAATACTTCAGCAAAAAGATTGGATTTGTCCGCTCGTGCATATCATAGAGT
>Ga0194056_10001370_pt1 | contig 13331 bp, 4 predicted proteins | sample SepL4413m_MetaG_FD_155458 | JGI IMG/M metagenome (GOLD analysis project Ga0194056, IMG submission 155458) | Anoxic zone freshwater microbial communities from boreal shield lake in IISD Experimental Lakes Area, Ontario, Canada - Sep2016-L442-13m | ecosystem: Environmental > Aquatic > Freshwater >...
CTGGTACCGCGACCCAAAACCAAACACTGACAGCGGCAAATTCCTTGGCGGATATCGACGGTCTGGGTACGGTTTCCTACCAATGGCTGGCCAACGGCACGGCCATTAGCGGCGCAACAACTTCAACATTGACCTTGGGTCAGGCGCAGGTCGGCAAGGCGATCACCGTTCAAGCGGCTTATACCGATCTGCAAGGTACGGCTGAAAGTGTAAGCAGCATTGCAACCCGCGCCATAGTCAATGTTAATGATGCACCAACACTCACCGCTTTCGCATCAACCGTTGCCACAGGTAATGAAGACAGCCAAATTGCCGTGACCTTTGCCAATTTACAAACACAGGGTAATGAAGCCGATATTGATGGCGCAGTTACCGATTTTGTCATTAAAGCCGTCAGTACCGGCAGCCTTAAAATCGGTACGTCAGCATCCGCCGCAACCGCCTGGAATGCGTCATCAAACGCTACGGTTGACGCTACCCATCTAGCCTTTTGGACACCGGCCGCCAATGCCAACGGGTCATTGAATGCGTTTACGGCGGTCGCCAAAGATAATGACGGCTTGGTATCTGCCACCGTCATTCAGGTAAAAGTGAAGGTTACAGCGGTTAACGATGCGCCTGTTCTTATCGCGCCAACCGCTATTTCTTTCACTGATACAATTTTTGATGACGCTTTTGCAACCGCCACCGGCGCATTAGTCGCCAGTGATAATGATAGAAATGCCTTAACGTATGGCATCACCGGCGGTATTGATAATGGCCAGGGGGGCTTTACCAAGACAACTACGTACGGCGTGTTAACAGTTAGCAAAGCAACGGGTGCATATACTTTTGTCCCTAACGATGCCGCTATTGAAGCCTTAAAAGTGAAGGCAAGTACCAGCTTTACCGTGACAGCCTCAGATGGCTTGCTGGATAACAGTAAAACACTGACTATTACCCTTGCACAGCAAGGCACTACCGAGTCTACCGGTAACGATACCTTGACGGGTACTGTCGGCAATAACAAGTTTGATGGCTTGGCGGGTAATGACACTATCTCTGGTTTGGCAGGTAACGATATTCTCAATGGCGGTGCCGGAGCTGACAAGCTCATTGGCGGGTTGGGCAATGACACTTACGTGGTCGATAACACCGGTGATGTGGTGACTGAAACTTCAGCTTTGGTCGCTGAAATTGATAGTGTGAATAGCTGGATCACTTACACCTTAACGGCCAATGTCGAAAATCTGACCTTAGCCGGTACAGCGGCGCTTAATGGAACAGGCAACTCGCTTAACAATACCTTAACCGGTAATGTAGCGGCCAATACGTTGATCGGCGGTGCGGGTAACGACACCTTAACCGGCGGCAAGGGTACTGACAAACTCACTGGTGGTGCCGGCACTGACAGGTTTGATTTTAACGCCCTGATTGAAAGTGTAAAAGGTACAGCACGCGACAGCATCACTGACTTTACGCATAGCCAGGCTGACAAGATTGATTTGTCTGGTATCGATGCCAACAGCAAAGTGGGCAGAGATCAGGGCTTTAGTTATATTGGCGCAAAGGCGTTCACCGGTGTGGCGGGTCAGTTGGATTATCTTAATGGCATTCTTGCTGGTGATACCAATGGCGACAAAGTGGCTGATTTTGAAATCGCCATTACTTTGGTCGGTGGTACTCCGTTGGTCAGCACGGATTTTGTGTTGTAAGACATTACCGTAAGGTAATTGAGGACTACCAACTTACGCAGTACGCAGAAAATAACCTCCAGTATCCGCCTGGTTCCCACGCTCCGGCGTCACTGCCATTAAGTTAGTGGAATGCAGTATGCAGTGGGAGTGGCTTTAGCCACGATAATCGTGGCTGAAAGCCACTCCCACAATTCTACAAAAAACCTTAACTGTGGGCAGTGACGCGGGAGCATGGGAACGATAGGGTGGGTAACTATTCAGTCCCCCTCTTTGAAAAAGAGGGGTTAGGGGAGATTTGTTAAATAAATCCCCCTCAATCCCCCTTTTTCAAAGGGGGAGGTGAATATTTATCCGGAATCCAGGCTACAGGAACGTACAAAGATTACCATCCTTGGCACTGGATACCCGCTTCCCGGCGGGTATGACGGCTTACTTGAACACTTGTGTATAACGACGAGAGCTGGAGTTTGGGAACCAGCGTAAGGTGTTATCCCTTGCACATTACAGGGACTGATTCGGCGATCCAACAACAGTAAAAATAACCACAATAATTTATTATAAAAATTGCAATAATTAAATAGTTGTAGTATTGTCCGAAAAAAATACACTATGCTTAGTTAATGTATTCCTTTAACTGTCATGTAACACCCCACTGTTAATATAAAAGCAGGCTCATGCATCAAGAGTCCGATAAGCGCATCTTACTGATGCTTACCGTTTTATATTAAATCCTAACTTTTCCCCAAACCCAACAAAGGCTACCTTGCATGAATCAAGTAACCGCGCCAATTAAAAAATTGTTAGTCATCGATAACCAAGTTAGTAACTGGCAAAGCTTGGCCAGCGGTGTCGGCACCGATACCGCCTTGTTAATTCTGGATTCGGGGTCTGATGGACTCATGCAAATCAACGATTACCTGACAACTTTAGCCACAAGCACCCAAGATTTTACACCGCTGCAAAGCCTGCAAATTATTTCTCACGGTAGTGCGGGCAGTTTATTGTTGGGTTCAAGCACGGTAACGACCGGTAACTTAAAGCACTACACCAGCCAACTGGCCAGTATTGGTAGTAGTTTGACGGCAACGGGGGATATTTTGTTGTACGGTTGCAATGTCGCTGCCGGTCAAAGCGGTTTGGATTTTATCAATCAGTTTGCAGCCTTAACCAAGGCTGATGTCGCGGCTTCGACTGATGTAACCGGTTCTGCGGCCTTGGGGGGTGATTGGCAATTAGAAGCAAGCAATGGAGCAATCGATACTGCCTTAGCATTAAGTAAGAACTCGCTAAACAACTACACGAGCCTTTTTTCAACCACTTCAGCAGTGATTAGTGGATCACCTACTCAAAATGAAACACTGTCTGTTAGCCTGATCGATGACTTATCAAACGATATTTTACTTACGGACTCCATAAGCTATGTATGGCTTAGAAACGACAATGTTATAAATGACGAAACATCTAGAGATTATAAGTTAACACAGGAAGATGTTGGGGCTAATATTAGCGCTAAAGTCAATTATATTGTTCATCAACTGGTATCTGGAGGTGTTTACGAAAGCACTTGGGTAGAATCAGGTTATAACGAAAGTATCTGGATAGAGTCTGGGTATAACCAAAGCACTTGGGTAGAATCCGGCTATAACGAAAGTGCCTGGGTAGAATCCGGCTATAACCAAAGCACTTGGGTAGAATCCGGCTATAACGAAAGTACTTGGGTAGAATCTGGCTATAACGAAAGCACTTGGGTAGAATCCGGCTATAACGAAAGCACTTGGGTAGAATCCGGCTATAACGAAAATACTTGGGTAGAATCTGGCTATAACGAAAATACTTGGGTAGAGTCTGGGTATATCGATATTTTTTATAATGACAGCGGTTACCAAGAGCTATGGGTGGATACCAGTCATTCAGAAGATGTTTGGATAGATACCAGTAGCAACCAAGAGCTATGGGTAGATACCAGTCATTCAGAAGATGTTTGGATAGATACCAGTAGCAACCAAGAGGTATGGGTGGATACCAGTCATTCAGAAGATGTTTGGATAGATACCAGCAGTAACCAAGATGTATGGATAGATACCAGTCATTCAGAAGATGTTTGGATAGATACCAGCGGTAACCAAGAGGTATGGATAGATACCAGCGGTAACCAAGATGTATGGGTGGATACCAGTTATTCAGAAGAGGTATGGGTAGATCCGGTTTATAACGACATTTCTTCAAGTGCCATTAGTCAAGCAACTGATTTTGTCATAGATATTAATGATGCCCCGACTTTTACCGAGTTTGCCGGAACTATTACAAGTGGCGTTGAAGACAATCAAATGATGGTCACCTTCACCCATCTGAAAACTAAAGGCAATGAAGCGGATATTGATGGATCGGTAACCGCATTTGACATTAAAGCGGTCAGCACCGGCACTTTAAAAATAGGAACATCAGTCGCCACGGCCAGTGTGTGGAATGCCAATTCAAATCATACAGTTGATGCAAGTCATCAAGCTTATTGGACACCAAAAGCTAACGCCAACGGGTCATTGAATGCGTTTACAGCAGTTGCCAAAGACAATGGCGGCTTGGAATCCGCAACTGCCATTCAGGCAAAAGTGGCGGTAACACAGGTTAACGATGCACCAACGCTGACCACATTTGCCTCAACCGTTGCATCCGGCAATGAAGACAGCCCCATTACCGTGACCTTTGCCAACCTGCAAGCTCAGGGTAATGAAGCGGATGTCGATGGCACGGTTGCCGCTTTTGTCATTAAAGCCGTCAACACCGGCAGCCTGAAAATCGGTACAATGCCAGCTACGGCGACCGCCTGGAATGCGTCATCAAACACGACGGTCGATGCCACCCATCACGCCTTCTGGACACCGGCAGCCAACGCCAACGAGTCATTGAATGCGTTTACGGCAGTTGCCAAAGACAATGGCGGCTTGGAATCCGCCACAGCCATTCAGGCAAAAGTGGCGGTAACACAGGTTAACGATGCACCGACCGGTAGCGTCAGTATTACCGGTACCACAAAACAAGGCCAGATACTGACTGCCAGTCATACCTTGGCCGATGTTGACGGCTTGGGCGTTATAGCTTATCAATGGCAAGCGGGCGGCAATAATATCACGGGGGCCACTAAAGCCGCCTACACACTAACGCAATCCGATGTTGGCAAGGCGATTACTGTTAAAGCCGGTTATACCGATGGCGCTGGCAAGCTGGAAAGCATCACCGCCAAAGCCACGAGCTTGATTGACAGCAATCAAAACCCTGGTGTTAGCTTTACCAATATCAATAAACTGTTCACCACCGAAGCCGGTGGTACAGCGGCCTTTGGGGTTGCTCTAAAAGTGGCACCTCGTCACGACGTCAAGTTAACACTCACCCTTAACGACAGTACCGAAGGGCAATTTGCCGTTAACCAAAAATCTACAGTTGATCTCACTTTTACGGCAGCCAACTGGAACAAAGTGCAAACGGTGAGTTTGCAAGGCGTGGATGACAAGTTGGAGGATGGCGATATCTCTTATATCGTCTCAACCAAAGTGAGTTCAGAAGACTTGCGTTATGATGGTATGCGCAGCGGCACCGGTTTGTCCACACCAAATATAGTCGCCATCAATGCGGATGATGATGCCCCCGATGAGCAATACGGTGATGAAGGTGGCAAAGCGGTTATCGATTTCTTGCAAGGTGGCAACGGTGCCAGTGATCTTTATGGCTTGTTAGGCCGTGATGAACTGCATGGCGGTAATGCGGATGACCGTTTATACGGCGGCTATGGCGATGATACGCTATACGGCGAAGCCGACAATGATGAGCTTGAAGGCGAGCAAGGCAATGACAAGCTGTATGGCGGGGACGGTAACGACACCTTAACCGGCGGCACCGGTAATGATAAATTGGCCGGCGGTAACGGCAATGATTCCCTGGACGGTTCCAGCGGTATCGACACCATGGACGGCGGCAATGGCGCGGATACCTATTATGTCGACAATGCGCTTGATGTGGTATCAGACAGCGGTACCGATGTCGGCGTTGATACCGTCAATATCGCTTCCTATATTAGCTCTACCTTTAAATACGTTCTGGGTGCGGGCATTGAAAATGCACTGCTTACCGATGATGCCAAAGATGCTGATTTAACCGGCAATCTGAGTAACAACAGCCTAAACGGCAACAGCTTTGATAACCTGATGGACGGCGGTGCCGGCACCGATACCTTGAATGGCGGTGCCGGTAACGACAATCTCGCCGGCGGCTTGGGCAATGATAAATTACTGGGCGGCGTGGGTGCAGACAGCTTGGCAGGCGGCGATGGTGCCGATCAATTAAACGGCGGCACCGGCAACGATAACCTCAGTGGCGGTAACGGTAGTGATACCGCACTGTTTGGTGCCGACAACTCCACCATCAACTTAACAACCGGTAAAGCCATCGGCAGCACCGAAGGCACCGATACCTTGAGCGGTATCGAAATCGTGGATGCCGGTGCCGGTAATGACACCGTGACCGGTGCTGCCAGTGCGGATACCCTGCTGGGTGGTTTGGGTAATGATAACTTGTCCGGCGCGGCCGGCAACGACCTCTTGACCGGCGGCAACGGCACCGACAAACTCACCGGTGGTGCAGGCGCTGACACATTTGACTTTAATGCCCTGCTTGAAAGCATAAAAGGCACCACACGGGACCGCATCACCGACTTTACCCATAGCCAAGCTGACAAAATTGATTTGGCCGGTATCGATGCCAACAGCAAAGTGGCTGGTGATCAGGGCTTTAGTTATATTGGCATAAAAGCGTTTACCGGTGTGGCGGGTCAGTTGGATTATTTCAACGGCATACTTGCCGCCGATACCAATGGCGACAAAGTGGCTGATTTTGAAATAGCCATTACTTTGGTGGGTGGCACTGCGTTGGTTAGTGCGGATTTTGTGTTGTAAGACAAGCCACACAATGGCTGGGTTATCCCATTCCGTCGTTGCGATGAGTTGAAGTGTCGGGTTACTCTATCGCTAACCCGACAAGGCTACAAGGCTGCCATTAAGTTAAGCACCTTTTGACAAGATAAACCGTTAGCTGAGCGGAATCGAAGCAAGTTGTCCGCTTCTGCTCCGCTCAGCTAACGGTTTAACCTTAAACTCTCCCGCCTGTAAAAACAGCTAAAGCAGTTTTACTCCAGATTGTATGTTTAACTTAACGGCATTGGGTGGGGGGTTATTTATTGCGAGTTACCTTTCGGGTAAACTGAACTTATTTTAATTGACTGAAAATAAAAACAGTTTCAAACTTCACCTGTATTTTTGCAATTAACCTTACGGTTTTAAACTCACACCCACTCAACCTGCAAACCTGCACGACCTGCTGCTTCACATTGACGTTTATCAGAAGAAATAAAAACATCTGCTTTTAAAGCCACTGCACTGCCAATATGTAGAGCATCCATACCACGTAATACATTGTTTTCGAGACTTAAAATCGCTTGTGATAATACCAAGGGAGTAAGTCCGCATAGCACAGCATCTTCAATATCAGCCATTAACAATGATTTTAATTGTCGATATTGTTCATCGGTAATTTTACCTTCTCTTTGCAAGCGACAAAAAGCAGAAATAATTTCGGGTAACGCAATACCGGACAAACCAATTTCCGTTGCCTTGTCACACCACTCCATCACTTTGTAAGTTCCGGATTCATTAACATAGCGCTTAACAAACGCTGAGGTATCAAAAAAAACAAGCATTCTTAACCTCAAACAATGGCATTACGTTCTTCTAAAATCATTTGGCTAACAGATACACCATCCAATACCAAGGGTTGCACCTTGCGTTGCTTCCAGGAAGGTAAATCAGGAACAATGGGAACGATGTCGGCAATGGGTTTACCATTACGCAGTACCCGAACTGACTCACCAGACTCAACCATATCAAAATACTGTTTGGCGTGGTTACGCACGTCTGTAAAACTGGCTTGTCTCATGGCAATCTCCTAAATGTACAAAGTAATGTACATAATATATATATAGAAAATACTATTGTCAAACCAACAAGCGGTTAATCCAATCGCTTGTTCATTTGGGCAACGCGGGGCTATCTGTGAGCGTTTAAAATATCTAAAAGTGGTTATACCGACCTTGAAAACCAGCGCAAACGTGAAGTCCTGGAAAATATTTACTCGTTCCCAAGCTCCGGCTTCCAGTCTCGCGAAGCTGGAGCTTCGGCTCCGGGATTCCCACGCTGAAGCTTGGGAACCCGCTCATAAAGTGCAGTACCGAGCCTTCCAGACGCGCGTCCAGAAGGCCCGGATAAAATGCCCGTAGCCCATAGCTGGTAAGCCTTCCAGAGGATCGTATTTCTCCGGATGGCTTGGACGCGCGAACAGAAAGCCTGGACGCACGTACGGAAGGCTTGGACGCGCGAACAGAAAGCCTGGACGCACGTACGGAAGACTTGGACGCACGTACGGAAGACTTGGACGCACGTACGGAAGGCTTGGACACACGTACAGAAGGCTCGTACGTGCGTACAGAAAACTCGTCATTCCAGCAATGATGCAGGGATGACGGTGTCTCGCAGGCACTTGCGTATAACGACGAGAGCCGGAGCTTTTGAATCAGCGCATTTTTTTGTAGTTATTCAGTCCCCCTCTTTGAAAAAGAGGGGTTAGGGGAGATTTTATTAGATAAATCCCCCTCGTTCCCACTTTTTCAAAGGGAGGTGAATATAGAACCCTGTATAAGTAAAGCGACATTCGATCACCCTCACCCCAGCCCTCTCCCGGAGGGAGAGGGAGCTTAATGTTGCTTTACTTCTAAGCCACTCTATACTTACCATTTTTTCGTAGGGGCTGGCTTTACGCCTGCCCTTTAACGCCACGATATGATCAGGGCAACCGCAAGGGATTGCCCCTACAGAACACAAATATCGTTATCTAAAAGCAACCGCCTTTGGGAAACCGAGGTGGTTTTTTACTCGTTCCCAAGATCCAGCTTCGGGGTTCCCAGGTTCCAGCTTGGGAACCAGCGTAAGGTGTTATCCCTTGCACATTACAGGGACTGATTCGGCGATCCAACAACAGCAAAAATAACCACAATGATTTATTATAAAAATTGCAATAATTGAATGATTGTAGTATTGTCCGAAAAAAATACACTATGCTTAGTTAATGTATTCCTTTAACTGTAATGTAACACCCCACTGTTAATATAAAAGCAGGCTCATGCATCAAGATCCCGATAAGTGTGCCACACCGAAGCTTACCGTTTTATATTAAATCCTAATTCTTCCCCAAACCCAACAAAGGCCACCCTGCATGAGTCAAGTTATTACGCCCGTCAAAAATTTGTTAGCTATCGACAGCCAGGTTAGTAACTGGCAAAGTCTGGCCACCGGTATCGGCACCGATACCCGCGTGTTAATTCTGGATTCGGGGTCTGACGGGCTCTCGCAAATCAGCGATTACCTGACGATTTCAGCTGCAAACACCCACGATTTTGTACCATTGCAAAGCCTGCAAATTATTTCTCATGGCAGTGCGGGTAGTTTACAACTGGGTTCAAGTAAGTTAACGACCGGTAGCTTAAAGCAACACACCAGCCAACTGGCCATTATTGGCAATAGCTTGGCCGCAACGGGTGATATTTTACTGTATGGTTGTGATGTCGCAGCCGGTCAAAGCGGTTTGGATTTTATCAATCAGTTTGCAGCCTTAACCAAGGCCGATGTGGCGGCTTCGACTGATGTAACGGGTTCTGCTGCTTTGGGCGGTGATTGGCAGTTGGAAGCCGGTACGGGGGCAATTGAAGCAGCGAGTGCTGTAAGTGCCAACATCCAGACAAATTACGCCGGCAGTTTGGCAGTCCCGGTGGTTACCGTCACGGCGGGTATAACGCCGGTAGAAGGAGCGGCCGGCAGTTTTATATTTTCTTTGGATAGTCCGGCACCGGCAGGTGGTTTAACCATCAATTACACGGTGTCGGGGTCGGCCACTTTAAACACCGATTATACGGTGACCGCCGGGGCAAATATTTCCGCCGTTACCAACGCTAGTTTAACAATTGCAGAAGGTCAAACCACCGCAAAATTAACCATTAACGCGGCCGGTGCAGACGGTTTCGATCCTAACGAAACGATTGATATTAACTTGGCAACAGGCAGTGGTTATTCTCTACCCATGTTTGACCCTAAAATGGATTTTGACACCGGTTCAAACCCCCATTCAATTAGCGTGGGTGATTTTAATGGCGATGGCAAAACCGATTTAGCGGTTACCAATTACGGTAGTAATACGGTATCGGTGCTGTTGCGTAATGCCGCCAATACCGGCTTTGATGTCGTCGATGTTGCCACCGGTTCAAACCCCTTTTCAATTAGCGTCGGTGATTTTAATGGTGATGGCAAAACTGATTTAGCGGTTACCAATCAAAGCACTAACACGATATCAGTGCTGTTGCGTAATGCCGCCAATACCGGTTTTGAGCGTAAAGTCGATGTTGCCACCGGCTTAACCCCCCAGTCAATTAGCGCAGGAGATTTTAATGGTGATGGCAAAACTGATTTAGCGGTTGCCAATTTTACGAGCGACACGGTATCGGTGCTATTGCGTAATGCCAGCAATACCGGCTTTGAGCCTAAAGTCGATGTTGCCACCGGCTCAAACCCCACTTCAATTAGCATCGGTGATTTTAATGGTGATGGCAAAACTGATTTAGCGGTTGCCAATTTTGGCAGCTACAACAACTCGGTATCGGTGTTGTGGCGTAATGCTGCCAATACCGGTTTTGAGCCTAAAGTCGATTTTGCCACCGGTTCAAATCCCTATTCATATCCCTCTTCAATTAGCCTGGGAGATTTTGATGGTGATGGCAAAGTCGATCTGGCTGTCACTAATGAGAAAAGTAACACGGTATCGGTGCTGCTGGGTAATCTAGCCAATACCGGCTTTGACCCTAAAATGGATTTTGCCACCGGTTCAAAACCCGGATCAATTAGCGTCGGTGATTTTAATGGTGATGGCAAAGTCGATCTGGCTGTCACTAATGAGGAAAGTAACACGGTGTCGGTGCTGTTGCGTAATGCCGCCAATACCGGCTTTGAGCGTAAAGTCGATGTTGCCAACGGCTTAAACCCCGCATCGGTTAGCGTGGGAGATTTTGATGGTGATGGCAAAACTGATTTGGCGGTTGCCAATTGGAACAGCGGCACCGTATCGGTGCTGCTAAATAATACCACGCCAGATGCCAGCTTAACCATTACCGACCGTATACCGTTGACTATTGCACCGACCTTAACGGCTTTTGCTGCAATTGTTGCCAGTGGTAACGAAGACAGCCCCATTACCGTGACCTTTGCCAACCTTAAAGCCCAAGGCAACGAGAGCGATAGTGATGGCACGGTCACCGCGTTTGTGGTTAAGGCGGTCAGCATCGGCACTCTTAAAATAGGCACATCGGCAGGCGCGGCAACGGCCTGGAATGCCGGCACCAACAACAGCATTGATGCAACCCATCAAGCTTTCTGGACACCGGCAGCCAATGCCAACGGCACCTTAAATGCGTTTACGGCGGTAGCCAAAGACAATGACGGTTTGCTATCCGCTACGGCTGTTCAGGCCAAAGTGGCAGTGACGTCGGTTAACGATGCACCCACGGGTAACGTCAGCATTACCGGCACCACAAAACAAGGCCAGATTCTCACTGCCAGCAATACCTTGGCTGACGTTGACGGCTTGGGCGCTATAGCTTATCAATGGCAAGCCGGCGGCAACAATATCACGGGTGCCACTAAAGCCGCTTACACACTGACGCAAACCGATGTTGGCAAGGCGATTACCGTTAAAGCCGGTTATACCGATGGTCAAGGTACGCATGAGATTGTCAGCTCCAAAGCCACCAGTCAAGTGATCTCTTCTGTCTTGCCGGGTGTCAGTTTTACCAACGCCAGTAATCTGGTCACAAAGGAAGCGGGCGATACGGCTTCGTTTGGGGTTGCCCTTAAAACGGCACCGCATCACGATGTACTCTTAACATTGACTCTTAATGACAGTACCGAAGGGCAATTTGCCGGTAACCAAAAAGCCACTATTGATCTCACTTTTACGGCGACCAACTGGAATCAAGTGCAGATGGTTAGCTTAAAAGGCGTGGATGATATGCTGGTGGATGGCGATATGTCTTATATTATCAGCACAAAAGTGACGTCCGATGACGTTAATTATGATGGTATGCGCAGTGGTAATGGCTTGGCGATTGCCAATATAGTGGTTATTAATAACGATGATGATGCCGCCGATGTGCAATACGGTGATAAAACCGAATCCAGTAATGATTACTTGCAGGGCGGCAACGGTGCCAGTGATTTATACGGCAAAGACGGCCGCGACGAACTGCATGGCGGCAATGCGGATGACCGTTTATACGGCGGCTATGGCGATGACGTACTGTACGGGGATGCCGGTAATGACCAACTGGAAGGTGAACAAGGTGACGATAAATTAAATGGCGGCGACGGTAACGACACCTTAACCGGCGGCACGGGGAATGACAAATTGGCCGGCGGTAACGGCAATGATTCCCTGGACGGTTCCAGTGGTGCCGACACGATGGACGGCGGCAATGGCGCAGATACTTATTATGTCGACAATGCGCTTGATGTGGTCTCTGACAGCGGTACCGATGTCGGTGTTGATACCGTTAACATCGCCTCTTACATCAGTTCCACTTTTAAATACGTTCTGGGTGCGGGCATTGAAAATGCGCTACTCACCGAGGATGCCAAAGATGCTGATTTAACCGGCAACCTGAGTAACAACAGCCTAAACGGCAACAGCTTTGATAACCTGATGGACGGCGGTGCCGGCATCGATACCTTAAATGGCGGTGCCGGTAACGACAATCTCGCCGGCGGCTTGGGTAATGATAAATTACTGGGCGGCGTGGGTGCAGACAGCTTGGCAGGTGGCGATGGTGCCGATCAATTAAACGGCGGTACCGGCAACGATAACCTTAGTGGCGGTAACGGCAGTGATACCGCACTGTTTGGTACCGACAACTCCACCATCAACCTAACGACCGGTAAAGCCGTTGGCAGCACCGAAGGCACCGATACCCTGAGCGGTATTGAAATAATCGATGCCGGTGCCGGTAATGACAGCGTCACCGGCGCTGCCACAGCCGATACCCTGCTGGGCGGCTTGGGTAATGATAACGTGTCCGGCGCGGCTGGCAACGACATTTTAACCGGCGGCAACGGCACCGACAAACTCACCGGTGGCGCAGGCACTGACACGTTTGATTTTAATGCCCTTATTGAAAGCATCAAAGGCACCACACGCGACAGCATCACTGACTTTACCCATACCCAGGCTGACAAAATTGATCTGGCCGGTATCGATGCCAACAGCAAGGTGGCCGGTGATCAGGGCTTTAGTTATATTGGCATAAAAGCGTTTACCGGTGTGGCGGGTCAGTTGGATTATTTCAACGGCATACTTGCCGCCGATACTAATGGCGATAAAGTGGCTGATTTTGAAATAGCCATTACTTTGGTGGGTGCTACTGCGTTGGTTAGTGCGGATTTTGTGTTGTAAGACAAGCCACACAATGGCTGGGTTATCCCATTCCGTCGTTGCGATGAGTTGAAGTGTCGGGTTACT
>Ga0194056_10001380_pt1 | contig 13246 bp, 8 predicted proteins | sample SepL4413m_MetaG_FD_155458 | JGI IMG/M metagenome (GOLD analysis project Ga0194056, IMG submission 155458) | Anoxic zone freshwater microbial communities from boreal shield lake in IISD Experimental Lakes Area, Ontario, Canada - Sep2016-L442-13m | ecosystem: Environmental > Aquatic > Freshwater >...
CATTGAATCTTGATCGACATGCCGTTCCGCCGTCTTGGTAGTCCAGGAAAATCTCGATCTTTTCCATGCTACCGGTTCTTGGGGGTGGCGGCAAGGATGGGGCAACCGTAGGGCGGGAAGGGCCACAGGCGCGCCCTGCCATTTTTATTTCGCATCGCCCCAGTGTCCCACACTATCTGGATGCGGACGCCTCAACGATCAAAATGCCTTGCGACGGATTTTTAGTAAGCTTGCCCTTCTTTGGTTTAGCCGTAGCGACTTTCACCACGATTTGGCCGCCTGCCGCCGCAAAAGCCCGCACGAGTTGGTCGAGCGATACATCCGTGGCGGCTCGCTCGATCTTGGCAACTCGAGGTTGGCTTGTCTTGAGCTTAAGGCCCAATTCTTTTTGAGACAAGTGACATGCCTCGCGCTGTCGGCGAACCGCCAAGGCGAGTTCAACCCGAGCATCAAGCAATTGGCGTTCTTCATCATTCAAATCGAGGAAGTCGGCAGCGTCGCCCACCTTCCAGCCTGCCGCTTCCAATACCCTGCGTTTTGCCGCATCCATTGTTTCCTCCTCGGTTCGCTGATCACTGCGTCTTGTCTGCCTTCACTGCCGCATCATACTGCTTCAGCCGTAGCTTGCATCGATTCACCACTTCATCCGGAATCTTTCGCGTCTTCTTCGGATACACGTCAAGGACCAGTATTGCGTCGGCGTCAATACGGTACACGATTCGCCAGTTGTGCTCACCGTCCCTAATACGCAGTGCCCCGCAGTGAGATCCAACGTCATGCAATGCTTCCGCCTGAGGCATACCGGGTTTTTCGCCTTCCTGCAGCAGCCGAAGTAGCATTCCAGCTTCTTGTCTGCCCTCAGACGTGAACGGAGGCGTCTTCACCTCGCCATGCAACCAAACCAGAGGCTTCCGCGTCAGTTTGTCGTGTTGCCTCTTTTGCGACTTGGCCATCTTATAATTGTTCCTTGAAGGCGAGTCTAAAGTATATATCGGATTCGGTATAATGTCAATCCAGGAAATTATTGCTAGGTGTCCTTGTTATTACTCTCAAAGCCGCACGGGCTATGGTTTGGCCGTGGGATCCGTCTCGATCGCCTCCAGCCGCTGGAGTCGCTCGGCGGTGGGCGGATGCGTGGTGAAGTGCTGCTCGATCTGCCGACGTGTTTTCTCGGCCGGGCTTTGGGCCTCGCTTCGCTTCGGCTCCAAATCCTTCTTGTTGAAATAAGCAAGCAGGTGCTGCATTGCCGACAATCCCTCGTCGCGGCTGTGGCCAGCGTGGAGCACAGCACGAAAGGCCCATGCATCGGCCTCAAACTCATGCTCCTTGGAATATCCCAGCGCGACTGCCATGTAAGCCATTTGGGCCAGTGTGCTGGCCGCTTCCCCGCCCAGTTCAGAAGCCCTTGTCGCATAGGTCATCCGCTTGACGACGTGTTTGAGTTCCTGGTGCCCGATCTCGTGGGCTAGGATGAACTGCAATTCCGCATCCGTTTTGGCAAAGTTGAGCAACCCGGTGTTCACATAGACATAACCGCCCGCATGAGCAAACGCATTGATCTCGTCGCTCTTGATCACTTCGAGCGTGATGACAAGCTCCTTGCGGGACCGCTGATCAACGATCGGCCTCGCCAACCGCTGGAGTCGCTGAATGAGGGCAGGCGTCCGAAGAAGCACGTACTCGCGAGCGATCATCCGATGCAATTTATTACCGACCTTCTGCTCTTCCTCCCAAGAGAGGCCAAGCACCTGCTGGCCCACATCGTCCACGGTCCTCGTCACCTCGTGGCCTAAGTCGAAAAGCTGCCCGATTGGGTCGGCAGGCTGGGCGGGCTTGTTGCGGGCCGGCGGCTGTGGTTTGGCGGATGGATCGCTCGGAACCGTCGAAAGGGCCGGTTCCTTGCCCCCTGGGTCGCCGGCATCGGCACCGCCTGCCGATTTATCGACAGGGGATGGATTCAATTCCGGCGGCGCGGGTTTCACGGGCACGTCTCCCGTTGCGGGCGTCGGGGAGGACGGTTTCTTACTTGGGACCGGAGGAGGTGTTTTCGGATCAGGTTCTTGCGGAGGCAGCAGAACGTCTTTCACTTCGCCGAGGACTTCGCGAGAAACCCGGCTGGCCTCGCCCACGACCTGCTTCGCCACGGTGCCACCTCCACCAGCAACCTCCTTGGCCACGTCGCGTACGATCTTGCCAGGCACCTCGGCCGTCTTTTCCACGGCCCGCTCTGCCCCATCGACGATCCCCTTGCGGACCTCGTTTGCGGCCTCCCTACCCACATCGCGGATCGACTCCCGAGTGCGCCGGCCCTCATTGCGGATCACCCAGAATGCCAAGCCGAAAAACAGCAAGACAGCCACTCCGGTGGCAATGTACTTGGTCATGTTATTGCGTTTTATCGTCGCCATTTAGCCATCTCCTGCCTTCGTAGCACGGAATTCATTCCGTTGCCTTGTCTTTCGTAGCACGGAATGAATTCCGTGCTACGAAGTGATCCGCTTCCCATTACTTGCATGAAAAGTATAATGAATATCTACTGAAGAGTCATTCTAAGGCTAGCTTTGGGGTGCTCGCAAGCCCCATGCGGCAGGAATATACCCGGCTATCGAACATGGAGAACCATCCAATGCCCGCTCGAATCATCCTTGAGGTCCGTAATGGGCCGCTGGCGGGCCAACAGTTCGTCTTTGAAGACCGCACGACCTGTTTCCTTGGCCGCGCTAACGACTGCGACCCGCAGTTGCTCTGCAAGCCGCAGGAGCCGCAGGCCCCGGAGAATCGCAAGATCTCGCGCCATCACTGCCTGCTGGACATCAACCCTCCGGACATCCGCATTCGCGATCTTGGCAGCCTCAACGGCACTTTTGTCAACGGCCAGAAGATCGGCCAGCGGCAGAAACACGAGCAGCCGGGCGGATCGTTCCCCGAACACGACCTGAAGGATGGCGACGAGTTGCGGCTGGGTGCCATGGAGTTTCGCATTAGCATTCAAACACCGATCGGGTGCAGCGAGTGCGGGGCGGAGATTCCGGAGGCCGAGTTGAAGCTGGTCGAGGGCCAAACCATGATCTGCCTTTGCGATAATTGCCTCAATAAGGCCCAGCAGGCCGAGATCCCTGCTCGCCCTCGCACGGTCGCCGAACTCGTCAGGCTCTGCGCGAAGTGCGGCTGCGACGTCACAACCGAGACAGGAGCCAACCGGCCGGGCCAGTTCATCTGCTCCAAGTGCCGGGAGAATCCTTTCGATCTGCTCCAGCAGCTTATCCATGGCGCAGCGCGCGGGGAGAGTGAACTCGTAGCCATTGAAGGCTATGAAATCGTCAAAGAACTTGGCCGTGGTGGGATGGGGGCGGTCTACCTGGCACGGCGCAACAAGACGGGCCAGCAGGTCGCTCTAAAGGTCATGCTGCCCAAGGTGGCCGCCAGCCAGCGGGCCACCGAAAGCTTTCTGCGTGAAACATGCAACACCCAGGCATTGCAGCATCCCAATGTGGTCCAGCTCCGAGAGGCCGGCTGTTCGCAGGGGACCTTCTTCTTCACATTAGAGTTCTGTGACGGCGGCAGCGTGGACAAGCTCATGGCCCGTCGCGGTGGCAAGCTCTCGATCGACGATGCCGGGCCGATTATCCTCCAGGCACTGGACGGCCTGCACTACGCCCATGGCGCGGAAATCCCGCAGGTGAGGCTCAAAGACGGCAAGATCGGCAAGGGGCGCGGCTTAGTTCACCGCGATTTGAAGCCGCAGAACATTTTTCTATCCACGGCAAGTGGTACTCGGGTGGCCAAGATCGGCGACTATGGGCTGGCAAAGGCATTTGACATGGCTGGCCTGAGCGGCCACACCTTCACCGGTGAAGTCGCCGGCACGCCCCAATTCATGCCGCGGCAACAGGTGCAAAGATTTAAGGAGGTGCGGCCGGAAGCGGACGTCTGGGCCATGGCCGCCGTGCTGTACAACATGCTGACGGGCTGCTATCCACGGGATTTCCGCAAAGGCTGCGATCCCTGGCAACTCATCCTTGAAACCAGTGCAGTCCCAATCCGACGGCGCAATCCAGCAATCCCGCAGCGATTGGCCGAGGTGATCGACCATGCCCTGGTGGATGAGCCAGAGGTCGGGTTCAAGTCGGCGGCCGAGTTCAAGCAGGCATTGGTACAGGTGATGTAATGGGTACGATCAATCACGCGGGGCTGAGCGACACGGGACGTCTTCGCACTGCCAACGAAGACCGCTGGTTCGCCGATCCCCGCCAAGGGCTGTACCTGGTGGCCGACGGTATCGGCGGCGCGGTGGCCGGCGGATTGGCCTCGCAGATTGTGGCCGAGGTCTTGCCACGACTGCTCCAGGGCAAGCTCCAGGGCAAGCTCCAGGGCAAGCTCCAGGGGGCCAAGGCCATTCCGGAAATCGCCAAGCAGGTCGCGACGGCCCTGGTCGAGCTGAGCGAGCGGCTCTGGGAGGAAAGCCAGCGTACCCTGGACCTGAAGGGGATGGGTTCCACCGTGGTGTTGGCTTTGGTCCGAGATCGGCAAGCGGTAGTGGCGCACCTGGGCGACAGCCGGGCCTACCTGCTCCATGCCGGCCGCCTGGAACAACTGACCAAGGACCACACGCTCGCGCAGTTGCTAGCCGATCGAGGCCAGATCACGCCCGAGGAGGTGGCCAGCCACCCGGCTCACAGCCATTTGACGCGATTCGTGGGCATGGGTATGGAATCTCTGCCGGAGACAAAAGTAGTGGCGTTGGCCCCAGGCGACCGATTGCTGCTTTGTAGCGACGGCCTGACGGGCATGCTCAGCGACCCGCAAATTCTGAAGATTATCAGCCAGCAGATTGCGCCCGAGGAAACGTGCCGGCAACTGATCGAAGCTGCCAACCATGCGGGTGGGAAAGACAACATCACGGCTGTGATTGTCATGGGATGAACCTGGTACCCAATACCCAGATATTGAATCTATGAAACATACCAAAACGTGGCTCATCGGCGGCGATGCTCGCTGCGACCTTGTTGTAGACCAACCGACCGTTTCCGGAAAGCACTGCCGGCTCACCTGCACGAACGATAGCTTCACCCTGGAAGACCTCGAATCGACCAACGGCACGTTCGTCAACGGCATGAGGATCGAAAGGCCGACCCATGTGAGCAAGGCCGATACGATTACGCTGGGGAAAACGGTGCTCATGCCGTGGCCGGAAGAGGAGAAGCCCTCACCCCCAACCCCTCTCCTGGTAGGAGAGGGGAGATTCCTGCCCTCACCTCCTGGCCCTCACCCTCACCCCACCCCTCTCCCAGGAGCCAACCGCCCTCACCCCAACCCTCTCCCAAAGGGAGAGGGGAAACAATGCATTCGCATTGGGCGACTGCCGGATAATGACGTGGTGCTCGACTCCCCGATCCTCTCTGGGCATCATGCACAAATCGTCTTTGAGCAGGGGCAGGCGTGGTTGGAAGACTGCGGCTCGCGCAACGGCACGGCCATTGGCTCGAACGGGAACAAAATCCAGCGGGCCAAACTGTCGTCGGACGACATGGTCTACTTCGGCACGCTGAGCGTTCCAGCGGCACGGCTCATGGCCGGTGGGCTGGCCTTGGGCAGCCAACTGTACACGGCCGTAAAAATCACCGGGCAAACCACCCTCGTGGGACGCGATAATACGTGCGACCTGGTGCTTGCCGATCCTCGCGTCTCGCGCCGCCATGCAAGGCTAGTGCGATCAGGCGATCAGGTGTCGATCGAGGATTTAGGCTCCCCCAACGGCACGTTTGTCAATGGCCTGCGAATCAGTGCGTTACAAACGCTCCGGTCGGGCGATCTCGTGGCCATCGGCCGTTTCACCTTAAAACTTACGCCGGAAGGGAACCTCGAACAGCGCGACTACCGAGGCAACGTGGCCATCGAAGTCCGGAGCGTGACCATCGACGTGCCCGGCAAGCGGCTCCTGGAAGACATTTCGCTCACGATCTACCCTTCCGAACTGGTCGCCTTGATGGGACCCAGCGGTGCCGGCAAGACGACGCTGATGAACGCACTGAACGGTTACACGCCGCCAACGGCCGGCAGTGTGCTGTTCAACGGCCGCGACCTCTACGCCCATTATGCCGAGTTCCAGGGCGTGGTGGGCTACGTGCCGCAGGATGACATCATGCATCGTGACTTAACCGTCGGCCAGGCACTTTATTACACGGCTCGGCTGCGCCTGCCCGATGATTCCAGCGAACTGGAGATTCGCAAGCGCATTGGTGATGTGATTTCGCAACTGGGCCTGGAAGGCACGGAGAATGTGCTGATCGGCTCGCCGGAGAAGAAGGGGATCAGCGGCGGCCAGCGGAAGCGGGTCAACCTGGCCATGGAGTTATTGACCGATCCGGCCGTGCTTTTTCTCGACGAGCCTACCTCCGGCCTTTCGAGCGAAGACGCACTCATGGTCATGAAGCTATTGCGCAAGCTGGCCGACAGCGGCAAGACGATCATCGTGACGATCCACCAGCCGAGCATGGATGCCTACCGACTGCTCGACAACCTGATCCTGGTGTCGAAGGACGCCAAGTCGCGGGAGCCGGGGCGGCTGGTCTATTTCGGGCCGGCCTACCCACAGGCCGTGGACTTCTTTAATCCCGGGGGGGTGTCGGGGTTGAAGCCGGGCCAAGACCCCTCGCCCGACGAGGTGCTCCGTGGGCTGGGCAAGGAGAAGACGGCCTCCTGGGTAGCGTGCTATGGGGAATCGCCGCTAAAACGGCACTTCGTCGATGATCGAGCGGGGAAGCAGCCCATTAAGCACGACCAGACGGCCGAACCAACAACGCACCAGGAATTTGGATTTGGCCAGTGGTGGACGCTCCTGCGGCGGTGCATGGCGATCAAGCTTCGCGACACGACCAACACCGCAATCCTCTTGGTCCAGGCACCGGTGATTGCCCTGCTGGTGGTGATGGTCTTCAGCAAACATGTAAGCGAGGAAGTCACACAGAAGAACTGGCACTCGGTGGCCAGCGCAACTTCCATCACCGTCTTCCTGATGGCCCTGGCCGCGCTCTGGTTCGGCTGCTCAAATTCAGCGAGAGAGATTGTCGGCGAATGGGCCATCTACCATCGCGAGCGGATGGTCAACCTGAAAATCCCGTCCTACATCGGCTCGAAGTTCGCCGTGCTCGGCGGCCTCTGTTTCTTGCAGTGTGCCGTACTGCTGGGCATCGTTTACTGGGGTGCCGGCCTGAAGGGACCGTGGTTGCCAATGTTCATTCTTCTTCTGCTTGCGGCTTTAGTTGGGCTGGGCATCGGGCTGACCATTTCCGCACTGGCACGATCCTCGGAGGTAGCCATCGCCCTGTTGCCGCTGATCCTCTTGCCGATGGTGATTCTGGCGGGCATCCTCCAACCGGTCCACGAGATGACCAGGCCGATGACGTGGTTGGCCCAGGCGATGCCCTCGCGCTGGGCCTTCGAGGGACTCTTGATTCTGGAGATTGAGGATCGCCCAAAGTGGACGCCGCCAGCTTCCCCGATTGGACCTGAAAAGCCATCGACGGTCAGCACCGCCCAAGGCACGAAAGTGGCAACTGCTGCCGCCCCAGCCGAGGCCGGGCGACCGAAGCAGCAGGATATGGCCGAACGCTACTTCCCCGTGGAGGACGAGCGGATGGGTAGCCTGGTTAGCGGCGTCGCGCTGGCGGCAATGCTCTTGCTGCTGGTGGGGGCGATCCACGCGATTCTCTTGTCCCGCGATGTGCATTGAGGTACAGGGCAGTCTGACCGGCAGGGCTGCGCCCTGGGCCCTTGTTTCTCCTTCGCTGGGGGAACACCTTGACTCGTGGCTAGCTCGCTACGCCCGTGCTTGCCCAGCTCCGTCCCGGCTGCGCTTCGGGACTGCGCCCGGGCTGCGCACCGGCTCCGCTCGCTCCCCTTGACTTGACTAGTCCGCCGGAACTCGGGAGACACGGAAGCCCAGGATGCCGTGCCGGTACCCGGGCACGTTGATGAAGCGGTACGCCGACTGGCAGTGCCAGCCGTTGTATCGCCAGCCACCGCCGCGATTCACGCGGTTCGAGCCAGTTGTAGGACCACTAGGATCGTCCACTGCTTCCGCTCCATACGTACCATACCAATCCTGACACCACTCCCATACGTTCCCGTGCATGTCGTATAGCCCAAAAGCATTTGGTTTCTTCTCACCTACAGGATGCGTCTTGCTGCCAGAGTTTGAGGAGTACCAAGCGTACTCGCCAAGTTGCTCTTCGTCGTCCCCAAAACAAAACTTGCCCGTGCTCCCCGCTCGACACGCATATTCCCATTGCGCCTCGGTCGGCAATACGAACTTGCCCCCTTGGCCGCCTACCTTCGCATTGAGCTTAACAAGGAACTGCTGGCAATCGTCCCAACTAACCTGTTCCACCGGGTTCTTTGGATCTTTGAAGCGGCTCGGATTATTACCCATAACCGCTTCCCACTGCTCCTGCGTCACTTCGTACTTGCCCAGGCAAAACGGCTTCGTAATAGTCACCTTGTGGACTGGCTTCTCGCTATCGTCGCCCATCTTGAAGGAACCGGCGGGAATCAGGACAAGATCCAGCTTCACCCCGCCGCCCAGGTCCACCACTTGAGTCTTTACTAAACTCGGCGGCTTTTCAACCTCAATGGTCTGCGGGGAAATTGGTTTGATTTTCGGTGGCGGGGCGGACTCGGGTAAGCGAGTCTCGGTTACTGTGTCCGCCGGAACTCGGGCGACACGCAAGCCCAGGTAGATGAGCCCGTTCCCTGGCTTGTAGGAGTTGCGGTATGCTGACCAGCAGTTCAACGCCGGGTAGCTCCAGCATCCGCCGCGATACACGCGGTCCGATCCTGTTGTCGGGTTTGTCGAACCGTAAATTGGTGCCGGCGAATCCACAAATTGCCCACTATCACACGAGTCCGCACACCACTCCCATACATTTCCGTGCATATCATAGAGCCTCCATGCGTTTGGCTTCTTCTCACCAACAGGATGCGTCTTGCTGTTTGAGTTTGCGCCATACCACGCATATTTGCCCAGTTCGGAATCCTCGTCCCCGAAACTATAGTGGGTCGTACTTCCCGCTCGACACGCATATTCCCATTGAGCCTCTGTAGGCAATACGAACTTGCCCCCTTGGCCGCCTGCCTTCGCATTGAGATTGACAAGAAACTGCTGGCAATCGTTCCAACTGACTTTCTCCACTGGGTTTTTCGGACCCTTGAAGAAGCTCGGATTGCTCCCCATCACTGCTTCCCATTGCTCCTGAGTCACTTCGTACTTACCCAGGTAGAACGGCTTATTGATCGAAACTTTATGGACGGGCCTTCTTGCATTGTCGTCGCCCATTGTGAAGGAACCGGCGGGAATCAAGACGAGATCCAGCTTCACTCCGCCACCCAACTCGACGCTGAGCTCGCTCATGTTTGTGACAGGATTATTTGGAGAGATTTTCCCAACAGTGATCGCTGGCCCCGCAGATTTTGTCTCGCTCGTCGCTTGGTGGGGCTTTGTTGGCCAAGTGCTTTTCGCTACCTTGACCGTAGGTAGTGGTTCCGCCGGCTTGATCTTCGGTTCCAGTGTCACACGCAGTATCTCCTCTTGCCCCCGCCGCACGGTGAACGACTTGCTCACCGACTGATAATCGCCCGAGGTGACCAGTAGATCGTGCTCGCCCACCTTGAGCCGCAGCGGCTCCTTCATGCCCCCGATGTCGATCACCTCGCCATCGACCTTTACTTCGACCTGGGCCTTGGAGTTGCTAAATTCAATCTTCACCATGCCATTATTGGTTTGAATCCAAAACATGATGCCCAACAGCAGCAGGGCGGCTGCCACGAACCCAGCCACTTTCAACCACTTCCTCGGAATGCGCCAGCGACTGATGCGGGCAGTTGCTACACCTATGCCCTGTGCCACCGTCCTGACGCGAGTGAACATAGCGAAGAGGCTGCGTTTGGCGGCTACCGCAAAGCCCGCCACGGCCAGCCACTTCTTCTGGATGCGCCAGCGACCGATGCCGCCAACCACCGCGACCCTACCCCGGGTCATGAGCGTCTTGGCGCGTGAGAACACATCGGCACTGCGGCGTTGAGTGACCGCCCTGCTCCCGCTGCCCGGCGTTGCAACCAGCAGAGCATCTAACTCAGCCTGCATCTCGGCCGCGCTCTGATAACGCTCCGCCGGTTCCTTGCTGGCCCCTTTCACCAGAATGCGGCATACTGCATCCGGCAAACCCGGCGCGTACTGCCGTGGGTCGGGCAGCGGCTCGTGGGTGTGCTGGTAGCCCAAAGCCATGAAGTTGTCGGCCTCGAACGGCGGCCCGCCCGTCACCAGACAGTAATACGTGCAGGCCAGGGCGTAGATGTCGCTGCGGGCGTCGGCATCCTGATGCCGCCACATTTCGGGGGCCATGTAACCCGGCGTTCCGAGAATGCTGCCCTGCTGGGTCAACTGCGTCTGACATTCCTGGGCACGGGCCAGCCCGAAATCAACCACCTTCGTCACGCCGTCGGTGGTTCGCATCAGGTTGGCCGGCTTGATGTCGCGATGGATCAGGCCCAGCTTGTGGGCCGCGGCCAGTCCGGCCGCCGCATCGCGCACGGCGCGCGTCGCCTCACGCCACTCCATGGGCCGGCCGGGTGCTACGGCGTGGTCGAGCGACTCCCCCTCGACATATTCCATGACGATGTAGGCCGACTGCCCTTCCACACCTACCTGGTAGATCGTCACCGCGTTGGTATGGTGTAGCTTGGCCGCTAAGCGGGCTTCGCGGAGGAAGCGGTCCAAGTGGTGCGTGCTCAGGGCGTTTTCCGGCCGCAGGGTCTTGATCGCTACTTGCCGCTGCAAGTCTGGATCGTAAGCCAGCCAGACCTCGCCCATTCCCCCGGCACCCAGACGCCGCACCAGCGAATAGCGGCCAAACTCAGTCGGCCGGCTATCTGCGGGGGGGGATGGTGGGGCCAACGGCAGGTCTTGCGACCCTTTGCTATCCCCGGAAATGGGCAGCGATGCCAACGAATCCTGACTATCGCGGGGTTTCGGATGTGCCGTCTCGTCGGCCCGCATCTCGACGGTGAACATAGTCCCGCATTTTTTGCAGTAGGCGCGCCGTCCGAGGCTCTCGTCCTTGACTTCGTACCGCTTGCCGCAGTCTGGGTTCGGACATTGAATCTTGATCGACATGCCGTTCCGCCGTCTTGGTAGTCCAGGAAAATCTCGATCTTTTCCATGCTACCGGTTCTTGGGGGTGGCGGCAAGGATGGGGTAGACCTTTGTGGATTCAGGGTGGGGCTCGTTTCACGCGTCCCCATACGAACCAACTTAAGGATAATGAAACTCGAATGCCCCTCTGAATGAGGATAAAGAAGAATTTAGTGTGGGCGGCAAAGAATCACGTGGCGCGCACGCTTGCCAGATGCTGGTCACTCCGGCGGCCACCGAAGTTGTCAAATTTGATTCGGCCGGCTGAGAGATTGCAAGTGACCGGGTAGATCTAGTCCGACACAAGTATACCGCTGCACAGCAAGTATCTCCGCAGCATGGTAGCGGCCACACCCACGGCGACGGAAGATTCAGGTGGCGGGGAACCTGTGGGTCATGACCGGGCCGGCGGAATACGGGAGAGCGTGGGTAATCGGATTGACAGATCAAGATGCCAACGAATTACGGCCAAAAACCTCCCTATTACTTGTCGGATTTCGGCTTCAGGATCAGCCCTTTCGGGCGTCGCTGGTCGAGCTGGAAATCGAATCGGTTGAGAAAGCTCAGGCCGAGCAGGCCATCCACGCCGGCCTTCGGTTCATCCAGCACGACGGCCGAGACGTTCTGCGCCTCCACGCCGCCGACCGAGATTTTCGGTATGACCAATTCACGGCCAGTAGTTTTGATCCCGCCAGCAAGCCTCGCCTCAACGGGTTTGCCGAGCCGAGCCGATAGTCCCATGGCATTGACCAGCGACCGCGGTAGGGTGACCGTCGTTGCGCCGGTGTCCACCACCAGGAAACATTTCTCTTGGCCGCACAAGGTGGCCTCGACGATCAGCAGGCCGTGGGAAGCCCGCTCATTGGCTGCAATCGTGTGTTCGGCCATCTCGCGGCGTATCGCCCGCGCCCGATCAATCCGCTTGATTACCGCGGCTGTCTGTCCAGTAAGCTTTTCGGCATAAGACTCGGCAAGGAGTCGGTTCACTCCCCGGAATAGCAGCAAATCTTCGCCATTCTCGAACCATTGCTTGTGCTGGGCGATTTGCTTCTCCACATCGGCCCGATGCGAGGAAAGCTTCTCCTGGCGTACACGCTGTTCGGCACGCGATTTGGTCACGACGTCGTCGAAAGAGGTTCCATGCTGCCGGTACGCCGCGCCAAGGTGGTTGTACTGTTCGACAAGCTTGTTTCTTCGCTCCATCGAGGTGTTGTAACTCTCAACGGCCGCTTTATTGCCGCGGTCCGGCTTTTCCGCCAGCAGGCGATCTGCCTCCTCGATTTGCCGCTGGATGGCCTGAGCCGCTTGAGACTCTTGCTCCAGTTCCTTTCGTGTCGCCTCGTGGCTGACCTGAGTCGACTTAACCCATTGGTTGTGTTCGTCGATCACTTGATTCAGCCCAGCGATCTTCTTCTCGATCGGCTCGCCGCGGTAGTGAGCATCCATCACGGCCTCGAAGTCTCGAAGCTTGTCGGCCATGGTTCCCACACGTTGACCGCCACGATCCTTGGACGCATCGCCGACATCTCCACTTTGGCTGGCCGAATGTGGAGAAGGTTCCGATGGAGGCTCCACCGCCAATAGCTCCTTGCTGGCCATGATCGACATACCGGTCCCGATCACGATGAGTGTTCCTAAAAAAGTTACCTGCCAAGAAGCATTCATGATCGTTGGTTTTCCCAGTGCCGAGGGAAGATGTTCCCGTGGGCCAAATTGAAAGCGCATTCAGGGGGTTGCGTCCAGACCCATTCCGCCAAAAAGTCTGGCGATGAGAACATTGTAACCGCACGGGCGGCCGATGGCGATTCTTTGACGGCCTACTTTGACGGCCTACGAAGAACCAAGAGGTCAGCATGAATCGTCATTAGACACACGAGTCGTTGCCGCCATCTTTTGGTGCCACCCCGTCTAGGTGGCCAATCTGCTCCACGATTGCCTCGTCGGTTGCACCGCGGCAATCCGGTTCGACGCGCTCATCCGCAATAAAGAAGTGAGCGGTCAGGCTGAATTAGCCCGACTTGGGCTGGTCACGCGGGCACGAATGACACAGATCATGAG
>Ga0194056_10001381_pt1 | contig 13235 bp, 11 predicted proteins | sample SepL4413m_MetaG_FD_155458 | JGI IMG/M metagenome (GOLD analysis project Ga0194056, IMG submission 155458) | Anoxic zone freshwater microbial communities from boreal shield lake in IISD Experimental Lakes Area, Ontario, Canada - Sep2016-L442-13m | ecosystem: Environmental > Aquatic > Freshwater...
TTCATATTCTCATGAAACCACACCAAACAGTTTTGAATTGTATCAAAACTATCCTAATCCGTTTAATCCTTCAACCTCCATCAAATTTAATATACCAGAAAACGGTTTTGTTAAAATCAAAATATTTGATTTAAGCGGAAAAGAAGTATTAAAGATGGGTAATCAATATTGTTTCAAAGGATTAAACAAATTCATATTCGATGCAATTAAATATAATTTAAGCAGTGGAATATATTTCTTCTCAATAGAATTTAAAGAACAAATAAAAAGCACTAAATTAGTTTACTTAAAATAACTTTCTAAATATTTTAATGTATGGAGGGAATAAAAGATGCACCGCCAGACCAATAAAAGGGATTAGAAAGGTAGCTCCTTTATTACTTCAATTTAAGAAGCACTTTTAGTAGTAGATCCTAATCCTGTTAAAACTTAAACATATTCCAAACAAATAATTTATTTATATCTTTTTTAATAAATTTTAAATTTCATTAAAATGAAAAAATTAGTAATGCTATTTAGCGTTTTAGTTATAATTTTATTAATATCACAATTGCTTTATTCTCAAGATATTCAACAAGGTGAATTTATGGTTGTCAATAATACTGGAAAAAATGGATACCAAATAAAAGTTGATATATATCCTGTCGGTGCCATATTCAATGGTAACGATCAATATACTTTAAATGCTGCAAACCAAGTCGGTAGTTATAATAAAATATGGGGCGTTGAACAATATCCGTTAACAAATAATCAAACTACTCAAAATTGGTACGCAAGAATAAATTTCGATAAAACATCAGATATATATGAATGCCATTTTCCTCTCGGCTATGGTAGATACAGGATCGACTTTTATGAAGGTGCAAATAAAACATTCGCCTGTGATATAGATTTTTCCGATGCAAATTTTACTGGAATCTCTACTTCTACCTATTATCAAAAATTGAGAATAGATTACTATGCCTCGAATGATGTTAAATTACAATTTTATGGTACTAATACTTCACCGTATAGTATTACTAACGGAGAAAAAATATGCGTTTGGGAGCAAAAAGGAACAGTAAACGGGACACAGGCTCAAAATAAGGGTATCTTTACTGATTATTCATTAGATGGTCAGCAATATCATAATTATCCTGTAAATGCAGTTAATTATGGATTTTTTAGACATGTAACCCCAGAAGAAGTATATTTGAATTTAAGTCTTGAAAACTTTGATGCGTATTCCTCAATTGCAGAACTTAAATTTAAAGGTTCTGTGTTTTCTTTAAATAGTGGAAGAGAATTTTCAATGAGTGGAATGTATTCGACTATAACAATAAATGGAGAGGGCGGTAAATTTATTTCCGGAGAAAATTCAACTCTAAATTTACCACTTGATGGATCACTCGTAATAAATGAACCTGCTTCAATAGAATCAAATGGGACCAAATTTACTTCTTTATCTTCAACAGAACCATGGTTAGGATTACAAATAAATAACCCTCAATCTTCAATTATAAACAATTGTAAATTTTGGAACACAGCAAAACCGATTACTGTTTTTGGAAATAATTGTTTAATAACAAATAACAAGTTCCATATAATTCCTGACATAGGTTCTTTTATGCCACAGTCTTGGGGTATTCTTTTAAATGAAGTTAGAAATGCATCTATTATAAAAAATCAATTTTGGCTTCCTGAGGATCCATCTTTAGATAGCTATGGTATCATAATTATGAATACACCGAGTACCGAAGAGGAGAATAATGATGCGCCGTGGTACAGTCTTAATATAATCGGAAATGAATTTTATAATGGGAATAAGCAAATTTGGGCGGATGGTTCGCTTAATTTGTCACCTATTTATATGAAGGATAATTGGTTCAACGATGGTGTTACAAATATTGAATTATGGTTTTTTGTGGGAAACATTTCCGATAATCATTTTGTCAATACACTAACAAGTCCAAACGTTGCGGGGATTTCTCTTAATGGAAGTAAACCGAATTTATTAAATAATGAAATAAATAGTCAATATAACAATATTGTGATTCGTTATGCTTCATACCCAAATTTAGCTCCTTTAATAATCGACAATCAATTTCTTTGGAAAGGTGGTAAAAATAAATTAAACTCCTCTCTTAATTGGAATGTTGATATTAACACTATAAATAATCCTGGTTATTTCTTTACAGACCAGGGGAAGAATCAATTTAACACAAGCGGGACAAATTTTCATTTCAAAGGATATCTTGACGATTCTGCAAATGTTTATTATACAAATGGCAATTGTTGGTATAGCAATAATCAACTATCTTCACCTATTATTGAACTTCGTAGACCTAATGATAACTCGTTGATCAACTATATTTGGAATGATCCTCCAAATTGTAACTGGGATGAACAAATAGTTGATAGAATAATAAATGATAAAGGAAGCGGAATATTTGATACTATTTTAATAACACAATCAAACATTATTCCACCTCCAAGTACTGATGAAGCATTATATGCAACAGGAGCTAAAAACAAGGAACTCAAATTATACTCTGATGCTATTTTAAATTATAAAAACCTTATTAGTAATTATTCAAAAAGTAAATATCTTGAAAGTGCGATTTTTGATTTATATGAATGTTACGCCGTATCTGATACTAATCACAATCAGGGATGGAGAAATATAATATTTGGAGATTTGAATAATTTCCTTGAAGAAAAGATACAACAATATGAAAACAATGAAGATTTTGTAATTATGGCGTTTAATTTTGCTTTGAAATGTAAAGTAAAAATAAAAAGTTATCAACCAGCAATGGATGGTTATGAATTTATAGCTGAAAATAGTCCTTCATCTGCAGAAAGATTAATAGCAAGTATAAATTATATTGAAGTCGAAGGATTAATACAAGGAGGTAATGGCGGTGGTGTAATGGAAAACAAGAATGCTTTTAAAGCTTTAGGAAATATTAGAAAACAAGAGAACAAAACACCAATAAAAGATATTCTCTTAAAAGTATATTCTAAATCAAAAGAGACTAAAAGACAAAAAGAGGATCTTGATTTGCAAAAATCAAATGACGTAAGCAAAACACGAGCAGACTTAGACAGGAAACATAACTTTGAAAAAACAATAGAATACAAAGCATTGAATAACCTTAGCATTTCAGGAAGTCTGAATGCTGAACAAAGAAGAGAAAGGATAAGAAAGGATTTATTATTCTTGACACAAAGAGAATCAGAAAATAATACAATTAAGGAAATTAATTCATTACCTATAAATTATTCTTTATCGCAAAACTATCCAAATCCATTTAATCCTGCGACGAAAATAAACTTTGCAATACCGAAACAAGGATTTGTAACTTTAAAGATATATGATATTATCGGGAGGGAGATAAAAACACTTGTGAATGAGGTGAAGCAGGCAGGTTATTACACGGTGGACTTTAACGGTTCATCTCTTGCAAGTGGTGTATATTTCTATAGGATACAGAGTGGAGATTTTGTTACTGTGAAGCGGATGGTGCTTGTGAAATAGCTAGGAATTGAGGATGTAAGTGAGATAAATCAAAAGCCCGCTGTAATGGCGGGCTTTTTGTTGTATAAAGAATTTCGATGATTACCATATTAAGAGAAATGAGGGGCTAATATGGAATACCTATGGCATTCCGAGGTGATGAATACTTCTTTGCTACAAATATGGAATGTCTACGACATTCTTTAAGAATAATACAGAAAGAGCAACTTTATGATTTAAACATTAAGTGCAACAACATGGAAGGATGTCTTACTCTCTTTAGGAATGAAAAGGGGTTCTTTATGATTAAGTCGGTAAGAGCAACAATCTGGAAGATTGTCTTACTCTCTTACGGGGTTCTTATAGACTTATTATTACCAGACTCCTGCACCAATTTCGAAAACGTAGCCGAGGTTTTTGATTAATGGGAATCCTTTATTTTTGATTCCGATTCTTACTCCCCAGAAGTCTGTGATGAAGCTTAAGAATTTTAACGGGGAGAAGATTACGTTTGCACGGAACTTCAGTCCTGTTTCCATAACGAAATCTGTTTTTCTCTCAATGTTGCCGATGTCGTCTACTGTTTTAACGACTTCCACACCTGCGGCAAAGTAAGGGTCCATAAAGCGTGATGCAGAAGGAGTGATTAAAAGGTTGTATCCGAAGTCACGGAATTTTTCGTTCTGAAGGTATATTCTGTTTACCATCCATCCGCCAATTAACGGTGTTTCAACGTTCTTTAAGATTAAGAGTGGAAACGTTATGGATACTCCCCAGGCGTTATCGTATCGTGCGTTGAAGGCAAATGATTTTATGAGCATGTCACCTTCGAACCAGGAGAAAAATTTTCTCGAGTCAGTGTCTTTTTTAATGTGGGGCCACTGTCTTTCTGCGTAACCTGACATATCATGTTCCAGAAGTTTATCGGGAAAAGCAAGAACGGGATTCGGCATCGGACGAAGTTCGTATATTGCATTTTCAGGAGAGTATATACCGTTAACGGAGTATTTTTCTTTCAGAGGACTATCGTCGGGCAAAGGAGGAAATACTCGGTGCTGAGGTCTTCTTACTTTTGCCATATAGCTCTGAAAGTCTGCTGTGAACAGAGAACCCGTGCGTATGATGTCGCGCATTCCCCAGGCATCGTTTGTTCTGACGTTTACGTCATAACCCGGAGTGTAGACTCCGTCTCCGTTTATGTCTGTACAGCTTGCGTGCTTGCCTTCTTCGACAAGTATGTTAAAAGGAAGTTTTAATTCAGTTGAAAGTGTATCTATGTTATAAATATTGTCATACCAATGAAGTGCGTGAGCTTTTGCAGTAACCTGCAATAAGATAAGTTTATAATAAATGTTTCCCTCGCTGTGTTTTATCCTTTCCACATATACTTTAAACTGTGCCTGTTCTGTGTCGTGACGGTGTCCGCCGAGACCTGCTTCATTTGGATAGTAGTGAGAATAGTCTATATCAAAACCTGCAATTTTAGAAATATCAATAACAGAATTGTTTAAATCGGTTTTATCTTTAGTAACAACATCTCCGACAGCATTCTTATATTTCAGAAGATTTCTGAACTGGTAATACACAACGGGTTTGCCTGAGTCCGGTTCGAACGGAAAGTTTGCGGGAATAGTGATATCTTTACCTTCTTTGTTTTTCAGTTCGGGTTCATCGGGAGAGAACCAGAACACGGGTGCGCAGTACGATGCGAGTTCCTGATATGTGAGCTGAGTTTTTGAACCAGCCCAGAAAACGAAAGCCTGATTTAAAACAGTAGAGTCTCTTTCCTGAGCTAATGAGAGCAAAGGAAGAAATACAAGTACTGCAAAAAGGTAAAGTAATCTTTTATTCATAACATTTTATTTATTCTTTAAAAATAATATCTCACTTTTGCTGAATACTGAACAGATTTTATCTGATAATCCGTTTTTCTGTAATTAAGTTTAGAGTATGCAGCCTCTATTCCGATATCAAAATCTTTATGACCTGTGTAACCAATTCTTAGTCCGTAAGTAAACAAATTATCAGAGTTCTCACCTGTTTCCGAGAATGCAGTGTATTTTGCGCTTGTAAGAATACCGATTGGAAAACCAATATGCTTAACGTTTAAGAAATCAACCGATGCAGCTAAGCCTACTTTAACATTTCCTCTCGATTTTTGTTCGAATGGTTTTCCAAACCCAAAACCTGCATTGCCAAGAAATCCAATCCAGTTACAAGGAGCATAGGCAGCATTTGTGCCGATAAAGAAGTTTTTAACATTATCCTCAACAAGTAAATCATTCTTTACTGTTGAGTCTCCGTAATTCTGCACTGCGCGTTTTATGTAATCGTATATTGAATACAGTGCAACCTGCGTAGAGCTGTAATTAACATTAGCAGAAAGAACAAATTTTTCTTTATTGATGAGTCTAACCTTTGAACCAACATTAAAACCATTGGTATATGAGATTCCTGCACTGAGCAGTGTGTAAGTATTATTGCCAAGCCTGCCAGCTCCGCCATACATAGCATTAAAAGACAACCAATCATTAACGGCATACTGAAATTCGACTTCAGCAAGAACATAAGTCAGATCACCCGAAAGCGTATCAATGACAGTACCCCTGAAATTTTTTACCTGGGACTGCAAATCCAGTGCAAGACCGGCACCCGCATTTATTTTAAAATAAGTGTTAACAAAGGGGTCTTTAACAACATCCGAAGGAATAAACCTGAATCCGTTTAAAACCGGAAGTCTTTTGTGCGTCCTTAAGTCCACAGAATCCGTGTTGTTTGTATTCTGCGAATATGAATTCACGGAAATTAACATCAGAAACAGTAACAGTAATTTTTCTAATTTCACAATTTGTTTTTTTAAATTAACGAGTAACATAGATAATTAGATTTTCAGGCTCAATGATAAAAAACAGTAATTTGTGAATGTACATCTCTGCTCTTATTTGTCTCTCTTTAAAATCCGCGGTCTTTCAACCGCGGATTTGATTTCATATAAACCTTATTTTATTATATTATCTTTAATCAGGGTATTTGCTAACGCAACCGCCAAAGTCCGCGAAAAATCTTTCAAGGTTGAAGGGTTAAATGTTTCGGATTTTGTCGCCCACACCATGTCATCTTTTTGAATATTGAACAATCTTGTTTCCACGAAAACATTCTTTGTTTCAACGTAATAACCCGGTGTGCTAACGACACCAAAAGTATTGTAGGAATAACCGTAGAAGCCGCTGTAATATCCGCCAAAACCGCCGAAATATGACGGTTGATAATATGTCTGTCCCGGAACATAGCTTGTTTGTTCTTTAATATCAAGAAGCGACAATACTATTGCACCGTCATAACCTTTATCTGTGAGCGTCTTAATGATTTCATCACGTTTTGTTGTATCAACTTTCCCGTCCTTATCCTTTTCAATTTTGCTGAAATCAACAATGTTTTCGCTTGCCGTGCATTTTACCTTTAAATTCGTAAGTTCATTAACGACTGCTGTTTCAACAATATTCCTTTTAATAATATCGTTGGAAAGAGCAACAACAAGAATATTTTTGAATTGTTTTCCAGTATACCCCGGTTTCGTCCATGTACCTGATATTTCTGTATACGAGGACGCACAGGACCAGATAAATGCGGCCATTAAAAACATAACTGACAGTAATAAATACTTTTTCATTTTGTTTTTCCTTTATTTTAAGTTAACTAATTAGTTTTCTGATTTAAAAATTTAAATCAGTTTATTAATAAAACATTCCGTTTTTCCAGCCGTAACCGAATTTGAGACCAATCCACGATTCGCTGACTGATTTACCCGTTATACTACTAGTAGATGATGTTCCGTAGTTATACGATAACCCGATTACTGCGTCCGAATAATCGTTCAGGTTAAAAATCAGACCTGCCTCTGGCTGCAGCATAAAATGCCAGGTGTTTTCGGTTATGTCATAAACACCAATCTGCAGTCTTCTTCCTAAATACAACGCCCCGAGGTTTGCTCCTACATATGGCCTTATGCCGTTTGTGTTCCTACCGAAATAATACTGTGCACCCGCAAGCATCGGCACCGTATTAATGTATCTGTTCTGTTTGCCCGATACATCGGCATTCGGAAGAGAAATCATATCGGAGCTTTCCTTATAGAATACATTCCAGGAAAAAGATATACTTAAGCTGACGTTCGGTTTTACGAATCTCTTTAAGTTGATTTCAGTACCTATATAGCTAAGTGTGGAAACATAATCCTTTGAATCCCCCAACGGTAATCCTAGGTTATAGCTAAGGAAAACCTCATTGTTGTACTGTGCGTTAGACCTTACAGAAGACATCAGCACCAGTACAATTATTATAATTAAACATTTTATATTTTTCATATTTTATTATTCTATTTTAAGTTAATCATTGTGCTTTCAAATAAAGAGACTGGCTGAAGCATTTATCTATCCCTGCTGATATTCTCTGGTACATTGAAGACGTTGTACCATCAACAACCCCGTTCAGAATACCCATCCATACAATTGCTTTTTTTGTTGTGCCAGGCTGCATCTTTTTCTTGTCGGTCATAGTTGTAACCACAGAGCCTGTAGTAACCGAATAAGCAGATGACCACGGATAATAGTAACCGCCGCCGTATCCCCAGCCCCAGTAATCATCCGGATAATAGTTATCGACATAGTAAGACGTGGAATTTGTTATTGCGAGAGTAATCACAACGTCTGCAGAGAGTGTGTCATAAACTCTTATGTAGCCGAAAGCTGCAAGATTATCTCTTACTTTATTACGGATTAAAGTGTCATAACTTCTTGTAATTGTTGTTCCTGCGGAACCGTCTGTTATGTGTGCAACGGAATCGCGCATTACATATTTTTTATATGAGCCGTTATAATTGCTCAGTGCATCGTGCAGTGTAACAACAACATCATACTCCGCGGGATTAGTGCTGTTGTATGGATAACACGAATAGATTGTCATTGAAGCAGCGGCTAAAAAGCCAAACATCAGCAATCCCAGAACAAAATTCCTTTTCTTCATTTTAGTGTTTTTGATTATTGAATATTACTTATTTATAAAAATTCTTTGTTCGCCGATTTTCAAAGTTTGTGTTTTGTCTTCTATGTTGTATTCTTTAAGAAGTTTTTCAAGTTTATACAAAGGATCGTTAACATCCGCAAGCCTGAACTGAAAAACCCCGTAATGTATAGGCATCAGGACTTTTGCTTTTAAATCCATAAATATTTTTATGGCACCTTCGGGATATACGTGGCGCTTGTTTCCGCAGCCGTTGCATTCATCGCATGGTCCAATTGGTATCATCGCAAGGTCTATGTCAAAACGCTCGCTTAGTTTTTTAAACGATATCGGGTCATATCCCGTATCGCCGCCAAAATAAACAGTTAAGCCGTTGTACTGAAAAATAAATCCCGTGTATGAATGTTCGCCCCAGAGAAATCCGTCCAGTCCGTATCGCCCGCCCCAGTGTCTTGCATAAACAGTGTATATTGTAATACCGTTAACAGTAACCGAATCGCCGATTGGGTTATTTCCGGAATAGCCGTTATGGTTATGCATTCTTATATAATTATAATCATATCCGGGGAGATAAGATTCAACTCCCTCCGGAAATACAACGGGAAGGTTTTTATTCTTATCTTTCAATTCGTTTAAAGTGCCAAGGCTAAGATGATCAATATGCGGATGTGATAAACTCATCAGGTCAAGTTTAGGAATGTTTTCAGTTTCAATCCCCGGTTCTATTAATCTCTTTGAAAAAATACCAATAGTTGTTGTCAGCACAGGGTCGGTAAGAATCTGTTTATCGTCCATCTGAATCAGGCAACTGGCGTGACCTATCCAAAGAACCGAAAGACGTGCATTAGGTAAAACAGGATTTATTATTTTGTTCTTTACTTCCTTCGGCGCTTTAAAAGCAGACGGACCATTACCAGCAATTTCCTGAAATATTGTGCATCCTCCGAACTGGAGGAATAGTGTAATGATTAATATTTTTAATAATAACTTCAATTACTTAATAATATTTTAAATAGAACCCAAGATTATATTTACTGACAGCATTTTGCTTGTAAGCAAACTTAAGCCCGAACATTCCGAACACAGAATATATCCCGGCTTCATACATAATGCCGTCGACTTTACTGTTATACTCATTCTTCTGGCTATAATAACCTGCACCGAGTGAGAAACTTAAGTATTCACCACCCTGTGCCAAAGGGAAATAAACACGTGCACCTGTATTGTACAGATACCTTTGTGCCTTAGAAAAATCAAAACTGCCGAGTGCATACTGCGGAGTGAAAAATAACTCTGCAGAACCCGTAAACTTCTTAACCGGTTTAATCATCAGAACCGATAAATGATTCAAATACTTATTGGGTTTAAAAGTGTATGATAATGGAGTAACCTGCCATTCGAAACCAAACTCTGTTCCGTATTTATTACTGCCATTATCCTCAAAGAACACAGGCGAGGGCAGCAACTGCATAACAGCCCAGGAAGTATATTTAATAAAAGGTTTTTCCCTTTCTGCCTGAGCGTACACGGAAGAAGAAAGGATTACAACAAACAACAAGCACAGCCCGCTTTTCAGGAAGCGGGTTGAGCCTGTACGCATCTTACACTTTATATGATAAAAGTCTGTCAAAAACTATTTGATATAAATAACCTTACTTCATTAATAGCAGTTTTGAACGTACCATACTTGTCATATTTTGATGTTCTTCTATAAAAATTGATTTCTGAACCAACATACATTCCAGGTGTGACAGCAAATCCAATACGGGGGTTAAAGATTAACAGATTGTCTGAACCGTCTGCACCGTCTTCGGTATAGAACTGAAAGTTATACAGGCCAAGGAATAAATACGCTCTGTTCTTTAAGTTAAGCAGGGTTTCAAACTTTGTGGTATATCCTACGCTGAAATTATAATCCCTGTATGCAGTACCATCTGCTTCATATTTAAAAGCTTCAGGTATGTTTGAACCTCCGCCAAGTATAATTCCGGTAAAATGAAGACTCGTTTGAAAATCAACAGTTGGATTAGTCGGGAATTTATACATAATGCCAGGTCCTATACTCTGACCAAAAACTTCATAACCTATGTTATTAAAGTAATCAAAATGCTGGAACAGACCAAAGAGTATTTTTTGATCATCTTTATACTTTAGATTCTTTCCGAATAAAAACCCGTAAACGTTAACCTGATTAACTAAAGGTTGTGTGCCAAAATTAAAGATTGTCTTTACGTTGAAAAAGTCATATGGTTTTCTTGTCTTTTCGGCGTAAGGGTTACCGTAGTACAGGTCAAGCCTTAATGAAACGTTTCCGTTTCCGTTGTACATATTCCCGGGCTCGTGATATAAACTCGGTCCGACGGAAACAGAGCTGTAAACATCTTCAATTTCATAACTGCTCTTTTGTTTAACTTTTCCCATTTCACCGCGGAATAATCTGTTAACACCTCTTGTAGGTGCGAGTAAGAATGCTCCGATTTCACGCCAGACTCTTTCGGCGCCTCTGGTTCTTTCGTCGAGAATCTTTGATGACAACCGGTAAGTCATTTCGCCGAGTGCTATACCGCCCAGCGTTGTTGTGATTATATCGTTTCTTGAAGGATAGTTTGTTTCCATGCACATTTCCCACATAAAGCTACCTGCCATAGAATAAGGTGCGGATTCCCAGAACCCGAGACCACTCGAACGTGCAAAGTTAAAGTACAGGTTTCCGTGGTATGGATGCATAAGTTGATTTGTCGAAAAGTTGTCTGCGTCCCATACCCACTGATGTTTCCAGTTTTCTTTTACAGAATTCAGGCTTATCTGCGCCCATGGCTGAGGAACAACCCATTTACTCATAGACCATACACCGATGTTCAGAACTATTATTTCTGCTACCGGCAGGAGATAATTTTTCTTCGGAACATACGAAGAATCATATGTTAAACCGGGAACATTCAGAAGTGTTGACTTACTGACCAGGGAATGAATCGAATCTTCAAATATAATATTTCTTTCAAAAGACCTGTCGAGTGAAGATTTAGAATAATCTTTTAATGAGGAATTAAGTTTAAGACGAGCATTGTTTTTAAAATCAACCCCGTCTGTCTGAGAGAACGAAATATTGGCAAACAAAATTACGAAGGCAATTAAAATATATCTTTTTATCATAATACCACTATCCCCCCTTCGAAAAGAAAATGATTTTTAAAGACAGAGTCATTATAACTATCGGCAGCCCTTAGAATACCTGCGTTAACAAACAGTCCGAACTTTTTGAAAATGTTTTTCTCAAGACCTGCACGGAACGAAAGACCAAACTGATTACTGCTGGGTTTTCCGGGAGTCTGATCTTTTTCATTTGAAATGTGCATAAAACCAACGTCTGTATTTACGTCAAGAAGTTTTAAATCAAAAGAATAACCGACTCTGTATTCTGTCATAACGGATTTATTGGTAATTGATATAGCAACAGGACCGCCGAGAGTCAGCATTGTATAAACGTTGTTTGTCTTGAACCTGAACCCCAGATTTCCATAAGATATATTACCACCCGACATTAACATCTGAACCTTTGATTTCTCGCCCATATAAAACAGACCAAGCGAAAGTCCTTTTTGCTTTTTATCTACAATATTAAAAATCCCTAACTGAAATCCATCGTTATCCTCTGCAATGTTTACAAGTCCAAACTGTGCACCTCTCTGGAATTTTGTAAGATTAATAGACGCGACCTGAATGCCGCTGTTAGTATTGCCGGCAAGATTAAACAAAAGAGACAACTGCGCACCACTCATCATCTTCCCCGCGACATTACCTGCGACAGCAACCTGAAGCAGGTTTATATTTTTTCCTACAAGATTATAAAGCACTGATGCCTGAACACCTTTTACATTCTCAAAACCAAAGTTTGCAATTGTAGATAACTGAAATCCGGTGAAATCGTCGAACGTCATATTAGCAAGGCCGCCAATCATAGCACCTGTTCCACCTTTAGTGACAACGTTTGCACCTCCAGTCAACTGAATACCTTTAAGTTTATTCCGGGTTTCGGCATAAAGACCATTTATCTGCAATCCGTTTAAATCATTCCCAAGGACAGAGTATAATCCGTTGATACCCAGACCCTTCAGATTATTAAATTGCGAACCGATTATTCCGACGTTGAAATTTACATTATCCTGTTTAGACTGATTAATGCTAACAGGATAGACAAGAGAAAGATTGACAGGCATGTCCTTTCCCTGTGAAAAACTGGAATTAACAACGAGAAGAGTAATTATAAAAACAAATACATATTTGTAAAGTTTTATCATATAATAGAATTTATTTTTTAGGTATAAGTTTCATTAATTCGGTTGTTCCGTTCAGGAGTAAAAGTTCACTACCCGTAATTTTATAACCAGTAGTTTGTCTGAGTGCTGACAGAAATTCTGTTTCGGGAACATCCGCACAGAACATCTTTGTTATTGCGCCAGGGTCGAGTGTGAGTTTTCCGTTTTCAAGTTTATAAGACCCGGTAAAAGTATTACAGCCTGTATTGCCGGTAAAACCGTTACCGGTAGAAAACATAAGGAATGGAATTCCTGATTTTACCGCACCTGCATCGAAAACTTTTCCTGAGACAGCGACCAAATCCCACTGGTTAGCAGTCAGGCTATCGGCATTATTCCGAACCTTTGAAGAACTGCAGGAAACGAGAAGCAACAAACTAATATAAATAAAGGGTAAGAAG